>UOEO01000142.1_pt1 | contig 55580 bp, 49 predicted proteins | sample 1989881 | NCBI WGS metagenome assembly UOEO01 (sample SAMEA4712198, study PRJEB27164) | hydrothermal vent metagenome | biome: marine basaltic hydrothermal vent biome; feature: marine hydrothermal vent; material: mineral | place: Pacific Ocean | collected 2011-06-14/2011-07-23 | depth 1691 m
GGCAATAGCGGCGCTGGCGGCGTTGTCGCCGATTGACTGCAAGGTGCTGGTTATGGCCGTATTGATGGCGCCAGGGTCGGTTTGGGCGAAGGCGGGGGCGTTCATATAGACAAGAACCAGCATTGTGGCGAAAAGGGCCGCAAGAATTCTGGGAAGTGAGGACATAGGAAATTACTCCACGAAAATGTTGCTTTTCAGATGGCGGCGGCGTCGGTTTCACCGGTGCGAATGCGAATGACGTGTTCGAGGTCAAAGACAAAAATCTTGCCGTCGCCAATCCGTCCGGTCTGGGCGGCATCGCGCACTGCTGTGCTCACCCTTTCGAGCTGGGCCGCTTCAACGGCAATTTCCACCTTGAGCTTGGGTACAAAGTGAACTTCATATTCAGCGCCGCGGTAAATTTCTGAATGGCCCTTCTGGCGGCCATAACCCTTGACCTCGGTTACGGTCATTCCGTGCACATCAAGAGCGTTAAGCGCCTGGCGCACATCTTCGATTCTCGAGGGCTTGATGATTGCCATCACAAGTTTCATAGCTGTTCCTTTCGGGTTTTTCACAACAGTTTAAGAAACAGGTAACAAGTGCCGTGCCAGACTCGTTAACTACGGGTCAAGACATTGTTTTTACAGCTATATTTCTATCGCCCGGCTAGAAGAAAACCTGGCTTTCAATGCATGAGTGCCTATTATTTAGGCAATAGCTATTTTAGTGATGAAATTTTATGCATGAATAGGCGATGGCTGGTGCGACGCAAAAAGCGCTTGAGCATATCGGAGTGCAGGCAAAAAATATTTAGGCTATGTCGGCCGAATCGCTCTGTTATAGTGGCAACAAGAGCAGGCAATTCAGATTTGGCGGGCAGGACATGGCTTTGAGCGCTAATAAGGCGGCACAAAATTATGATATAATAATCGTTGGCGGCGGCCCGGTCGGGTTGTCGTTGGCGGCAGGATTGGCGCACTATCTGGATCAATATAAAATTGCGGTTTGTGACCGGCGTAAAATGGTGGTGCCAAACGACGCGCGCTCGCTGGCGCTGGCGGCGGGGGTAACCAGGGTTTACGAAATGCTTGGCCTGTGGGATGAGATGGCGGCCGATGCCGCGCCCATTTCCCATATGCGCATTACCGATTCAGAAAAGAATGCGCGGGCGCGCCCGTTGTTCTTGTCGTTTGACGGGGAGGTGGCCCCGGGCCGCCCGTTCGCCCATATGGTGCCGTTTCGCACCATTATGCGCACCCTGCTCAAGGCGGTTAAGGGTAAGGTCGATCTGTTGGGTGAGGTTGAGGTGAGCGCATTAAAAACCGGTGGTGCGCTGGCCAGCATCATTCTGGCTGATGGGAGGGAACTCAAGGCGCCGCTTGTTATTGCCGCGGACGGGTCGCGCTCGGCTTTGCGTGAGATGGCGGGCATCAAGACTTTTGGCCATGACTATAATCAGGCGGGACTGGTGACCAGCATTTCTCATGAAAAAAACCATGACCAAACCGCCTATGAGCATTTCAGGCCCGCCGGCCCGTTTGCTTCGCTGCCGCTTGCCGGCAAACGTTCTTCGCTGGTGTGGACACAAACCATGAAGGAAGCGCAAAAACTTAAAAACATGAACGCTGACGAGCAGGCGAAACAGATCGAGGCAGCAATGGGATTTTGTCTCGGCAAGGTCAGGATTGAAGAGCCAATTCAGAGTTTTCCCTTGCGCTTGTGTCTGGCGCGAAAATTTGTCGTTCGGCGTCTGGCGCTACTTGGGGACGCGGCGCATACGGTTCATCCGATTACCGGGCAGGGGCTTAATCTCGGGCTTAAAGACGTGGCGGCTTTGCTTGAGGTGATCGTTGAGGCGGTGCGGCTTGGCCAGGATCCGGGAATGATTGATATTCTTGAAAATTATCAGCGCTGGCGGCGCTTTGACGTGGCGCTGATCGCAATGACTACCGATGGTCTGAACCGTTTGTTTTCCAATGATGTCATGCTGGTGCGAACGCTGCGCGATTTTGGCCTCGGGGTGGTTGATCGCATCCCCGTGGTAAAAAAGGCGCTGATCCGGCAAGCGGCCGGGATCAATATATCGGACCCTAAGCTTTTGTCGGGCCAGGATATTTAGAGCAAGATGCGTTCGGATTGAATCAGAACGCCAAGCTCTAAGTCTTTGTTTGGTCGCGTTTATCGAAACAGATAAGTGGTGTCCACTTATCTTGAAAACGCTTTAGGTCAGGACTTCAGTAAAACACCAAGAGCTAAATCAGCAAACCATTGTCGGTGGCGAACTGCTTGAGATTTTTTTCCGGGCGCGCCCCGAGATGGGAAATGACTTCGGAAGCGCAAAGGCAGCCCAGTTGAAGCGCCTCATGCATGTTCTGGGTGCGCGCCAAAGCGAGCAAGAATCCGGAGGCGAACAGATCGCCGGCCCCGGTAACATCGATTACATTGTCAACGGCAAAGGCGGGAACGGTAATGACTTCGCCGTCCGCAATTGCCATCGCCCCGTTTTCGCCCATGGTCACCGCGGCCACTTGTGCGTCCTGGGCGACGCGCTGCACGGCAATATGCAAATCATCGGTTTGATAAAGCGATTTGAGTTCCTCGATATTGGCAAACACATAATCGCAGGTTTTCGAGCGGATCAGATCCAGAAACTCATCGCGAAACCGATCAACGCAAAACGGGTCGGACAGGGTTATGGCGGTTGCCCGATCGTGCTTGTGGGCAAAATGGGCCGCCTTGATAAAGGCGCGCTTGGCTTCAGATGGATCCCACAAATACCCCTCCATGAAGGTAATTGCCGCCCTGCCGATCTGGTCTTCATAAATGTCTTTTGGCGTCAGATCGTGGCAGGCGCCCAAATAGGTGTTCATGGTGCGCTCGCCATCGGGGGTGATCAAAACCATCGAGCGGCCGGAAGCGGTGCCGTGTTCGAGCATTTCCGTTTTATATTCCACCCCGGTGGTACGCAAATCATTGCTGTAAAAGCGGCCGATCTTGTCGTCGGCCACCTTGCCGACAAAGGCTGCCCGGCCGCCGAGCGAAGCTACCCCGGCGGCGCTGTTGGCGGCGCTGCCCCCGGAAATCTGGATTTTGTGTTCCGGCATCACCGCATAAAGGCTTTCGGCCCTTTCAGCCTCGATCAAATGCATGATCGATTTGCTCAAACCCTGGCTTTCGAGAAATTCGTCCTCCACCCGTACCAAAACATCGGTTATCGCGTTGCCGATGGTTAAAACGTCCAAAGGGTGATCAAACTCATCGATGGGCAGTGACATGGGGATATTTTTCCGTTGTTAAAAAAATTGTTTCAAGCCAGGGGAAGTCACAAGGCGGGCCGGGCGAAATTACACACAAGGACTTTCCGTGCAATTAAAAAGTCCATCAGCGATCTGATTAGGGTCCTGACCCTAGAGCACGATGCATTTAGGTTGAATCGGAACGCATGGCTCTTGCGTCTTTGTTTGGTCGCGTTTTCGAACCGGATAAGTGGTATCCACTTATCCTGAAAACGTTCTAGAAAACTTTATCTTCAAACTTGCACCATTTTTCAATAATGCAGCGCCCGCATGCCGGTTTGCGCGCCTTGCAGATATAGCGGCCATGCAAAATCAGCCAGTGATGGGCATGGTGCATATATTGGGGAGGGATGCGTTTCAAAAGAGCCCGTTCTACTTCCAGCGGGGTAGTGCCCGGCGCCAGCCCGGTGCGGTTGCTGACCCGGAACAAATGGGTGTCAACCGCAATCGTTGGCTGGCCAAAGGCGATATTTAGCACCACATTGGCGGTTTTGCGCCCGACCCCGGGCAGGCATTCCAGCGCCTCTCTTTTATCGGGAACCTTTGAGTCAAATTCCTTGATCAGTTTTTGCGACAGCGCCAGAATATTCTTGGCCTTGTTGCGATAGAGCCCGATCGATTTGATATGTTTGGTAATGCCCTCAAGTCCGAGCGCGACCATTTTTTCCGGGGTATCGGCAATTGCAAACAATTCCCTGGTGGCCCGGTTGACCCCGATATCGGTGGCCTGGGCGCTTAAAACCACCGCCACCAGCAGGGTAAAATTGTTGGTATAATTCAATTCTCCCTCTGGTTCGGGGTCATTGGCGGCGAACGCGGCAAACATCGCTTCAATTTCATCCGGGCTCAGCAATGAGCGGACCATGCGCTTGGCCATTGTTTGTGGTTCCTTTTTTTGCCAGCAAATTACAAAAACCCGTCAAAACCGGCTCGCCTGTTGGCGATCATGGGGCTAGTGTTTGAACATGAACAAAAACGGCAATATCACCGCTACCAGCGATTATCAAATCATTGAGGCCGCCATTGCCTATTTGAGCAAAACCAGCCCCGATCAGGTTGATCTTGATGGTTTTGCCCGCGCTTTGGGGCTGACCCGGCGCCAGCTTTTAGATTTGTTTTTGCGCTGGTGCGGGCTTAGCGTAAAAAGCTTTGCCCAGGCGGTGGCGCTTGATCATGCCAAAAAACTGTTGCGCCAACAGGCCAGCGTGCTTGAAACCAGTTTTGAGCTCGGGCTGTCCTCGCCCTCGCGGCTATATGATTTGTTTGTCACTCATTGCGCCATGCCCCCCGGCATCTGGGCCAAAAGGGGCGCTGGCCTGAAAATGATCTGGGGGATTGCGTCGTCTCCATTTGGGCAAGCGGTAATTTTTACCAGTGATTACGGGGTGGCCGGGATTGGCTTTGTTGACGAGACAAAAGACGAGCAGATAGCGTTTGCTGATCTGGCCAAGCGCTGGCCGGGCGCCATTTTTGAGCGCAATGACCAGCTTGTTGCTCCAATATCCCGGCGGATCTTTGATCCCGGCTTGTGGGATCCTGGCCAGCCGGTGCGCCTGATCATGATCGGCTCTGATTTTGAAATAAAGGTCTGGCAAACCTTGCTCAAAATCCCTTTCGGCGCGGCGGCAAGCTATGGCCAGCTCGCCAAAGAGATCGGCAAGCCCAAGGCGGCGCGCGCGGTTGGCGCCGCTATTGGGCGCAACCCGATTTCCTTTGTTGTTCCGTGCCACCGGGTGGTTGGAGCATCGGGAAAACTGACCGGCTATCACTGGGGTATTGTGCGCAAACGCGCCATTTTGGGCTGGGAAGCCGGGCAGGTGGAAAAAGGTTAAAGTTTCATCCTGATCGGTTGGGCCTCATCCTGAGCTTGTCGAACCACGAGGCAAGGGTGCATGATATTTCCCCCGTCATTGCGAGAAGCAAAGCGACGAAGCAATACAGGGCGGTTTGCCGTGGGGCGCAAAAAACTGTATTGCCGCGCGCCCTCCTTCGACAAGCTCAGGATGAGGGCGCTCGCAATGACGGATGAGGTTCAGTATGAGACAGGCTCAAGAGTAAAATACCAAGCGTCACCCCGGTGAAGACCGGGGTCCATCTTTTTTGTTGATACATGGCACAAGAAAGAATGGCTTGAGGCCTGCGCCGGAATGACGAATGAGATATTTGTAGTTTTTTTATGGTGGGCTTCATCCTGAGCTTGTCGAAGGACAATGCGCGGATCCCGCCCATGGTTCGACAAGCTCACCATGAAGGTATTCTCTGGGCAATAATCAAACCCCGCCGGATGAAATCATCTTGCCGTTTTCGTCCAGCTGATAAATCATCGGCACGCCGGTGGCGATTTCCTTCTTTACGATTTCCTCGGGGCTGAGATTTTCCAGCAGCATGACCAGCGCCCTCAAGGAATTGCCATGGGCCATCACCAATACGGTCTTGCCGCTTAAAACTTCCGGCTCAATCGAGCCCTTATAATAGGGCAGGACCCGTTCCGCGGTGTCCTTGAGGCTTTCTCCGCCGGGAGGTGGAACATCAAACGAGCGCCGCCAGATATGAACCTGCTCATCGCCCCATTTCTTGCGCGCCTCATCCTTGTTCATGCCGGAAAGGTCGCCATAATCGCGCTCGTTAAGAGCCTGATTGCGAATGATGGTCATGTTGACCACCCCCATTTCCTCAAGCACCAGATCAAGCGAATGCTGAGCTCTTTTCAAGGCGGAGGTGAAGCACAAATCAAGCTTGTAACCGTGATTTTTCAGGTCAATTCCGGCCTGTTTTGCCTCTTGGATGCCCTTTTCGGTCAGGCCCGGATCGCGCCAGCCGGTAAACAGATTTTTCAAATTCCATTCGCTTTGTCCATGCCGGATCAAAATAAGGGTATTGGCCATTTTTATTTCCTTTTTCAATTTTCAAGACCAAGAACATCGCTCATTGAATAATATCCCGGCTTTTGATCGCTGGCCCAGATAACGGCCCTGATGGCGCCGGTGGCGAACAATCCGCGATCCTGAGCCTTGTGGGTCAGTTCAAGCCGCTCGGACGGTCCGGCAAAAATCACTTTATGTTCGCCGACCACCGTGCCGCCGCGTAGGGTGGCAAATCCGATCGTGCCTTGTTTGCGGGCCCCGACAATTCCTTGGCGTGATTTGATGGCATTGGCTTCAAGATCGATTTTGCGGCCGCCGGCGGCGGCTTCACCCAGCATCAGGGCGGTGCCGGAAGGAGCGTCGACCTTTTTGTTATGGTGCATTTCAATGATTTCAATATCAAAATCATCGCCAAGCGCCGAAGCGGCCTGTTTGACCAGCGCTGCCAGCAAATTGACCCCCAAGGACATATTGCCGGACTTGACGATTATCGCTCCCGCCTTGGCCGCTGCAAGCAGGTCCTGTTCGTCTTTAAGCGTACATCCGGTGGTGCCAATGACATGGACCAGCGAGCGTTTTGCCGCCTCCTTGGCCAAGGCGACGCTGGCGGCGGGAGCGGAAAAATCAATTATCGCGTCGGCCCCGTCAAGCGCCTGTTCGATATCATCGTTGATCATGATGCCAAGGGGCGGCAAACCGGCTATAATTCCGGCATCCTTGCCGATGGCGTTTGATCCGGCACGCTCCAGACCCGCGTGCAGGGCCAGCGCGTCTTCGGCAACCAGCGCCTTGATGATTGCCGCTCCCATCCGGCCGGCGGCCCCGGTAACCACAATCTTGAGATCAGCCATTTCTTATGCTCCTGTTTGCTTTTGCTTTTAGCAAACCCGGTCAAATCGGCCAAGGATTACTCTTTTTGCTATTATTCTTGTGGCAGATCGGCCAAAGCCATTTCCTTTATGATTTCGCTTGCCGCTTGTACCGGATCATTGGCCGCGGTAATCGGGCGGCCGACCACCAGATGGCTGGCGCCCCATTCCAGCGCTTCTTTGGGAGTAACAACGCGTTTCTGGTCACCAATATTGGCTCCCATGGGCCTTATGCCGGGGGTGACGATATCCAGTTTGCCCTCAGTCATCCGTCTGACCAGGCCTGCTTCGTGAGCCGAACAGACAATTCCGCCCATTCCCGCTTCCCTGGCCTGAAAGGCGCGCAGGCCAACAATACTTTCAACATCGCGGTCATATCCGGCGTTCATCAGATCGTCATTGTCCATCGAGGTCAGCACCGTGACCGCCAACAGGGTCAAGCCGGACCCCTTTGCCGCCGGCACAGCTCCGGCCATTGCTTGCGGATAGGCGTGGATGGTGAGCATTGAAGCGCCAGTTTTTGCAATCGCTTCAACCCCTTTGGCGACAGAATTGTCGATATCGAGCAGTTTGAGATCAAAAAAAACCTTCTTTTTCGCCGCCACCAGCTCCTTGCCCAGTTCGAGACCTTCGCCACCGTAAAAAAGCTGATAGCCGATTTTATAAAACGAAACGCGCTCATCCAGCTTTTCAACCAGCGTTTGAGCCTCATTTCTTGAGGGGAAATCCAGCGCTACGATCAAACGATCATCTGCAATGCTCATGTTTTTAAAGTTCCTGGCCCGAGGTTGATTTGTTATTTTGGTATATGGGAAATATTCATCAACTGGCTGACCAAAAGATCGGCGCGCCGGTTGGCGGCAGGGTTTGATAATTGCCCGTTTTGGTCAAAGGCGCTTTGGGCATTGCCGATACCCAGTGTTACCGGTGCGACCAGCGCCCCCAGCTTGCCTAAAATATCGCGCAAATGCCCCAGCCCTGAAATACCGGCCATTTTGCCGGGCGAGGCCGCGCCAATGCCAAATACCGCATTGTCAAAGGGGGTTGTTTTTTGCCGGCTTATCCAGTCGATGGTGTTTTTGAGCAATGGTGAAAGCGAACCATTATATTCCGGGGAGGCAATGAAAACCATATCGGAGCCGGCAAAATGGTTGGCCAATATGATTGCGGCCTCGGGCTGGCCCAGTTCGCTTTCAAGATCAGCGTTGAACAGGGGAAGTTCAAATGCGCCCAGATCGATCGGCAAAACATCCGCCCCGGCCGCGCTTAGTTTTGCCGTCATCAATTGCGCCAGGCGGCCATTGTGGGAATTTTGCCGGATAGAGCCGGAAAGAGTTATCGCCTTGAGCATGACGGCCATGCCTTTCAATTGGTCAAACCGGACGTGACTGCAAGCGATCAGCTTCCCATGCGTTCGAACAGGCCCTTGAGCTTGGAAAAGAACCCGAAGGAGGAGGGATGATTGTCGTCGGTGGAAATTCCGTCCAGTTGTTCGAGCAGTTCGCGTTGTTTTTTGGTCAGGTTCTGCGGGATCTCGACATCCATTTGCACATAAAGATCTCCGACCTGCATCGAGCGCAAAACCGGCATGCCCTTGCCCTTGAGGCGCACTCTCTGGCCCGGCTGGGCCCCAACCGGCACCTTGACCCGGGCCCGGCCGCCGTCAAGGGTTGGCACCTCGAATTCGCCGCCAAGAGCGGCGGTGGTCATGGCGATGGGGACCCGCGCATAAAGGTCGGCGCCATCGCGTTGAAACAAATCATGCGGGACGATCGAAATGAAAATATAAAGATCGCCCGGCGGGCCGCCGCGCAAGCCCGCTTCTCCCTCGCCGGATAAACGGATGCGGGTGCCGTCCTCGATCCCCTTGGGGATATCCACCGACAGGTTGCGGCTTTCCTGACGCCGCCCCTGGCCCGAACAGTCCGAACAGGGCTGGTCCATGGTTTCCCCGCGCCCCTGGCAGGACGGGCAAACCCGTTCAATGGAAAAGAAGCCCTGGGAGGTTCGAACCTTGCCATGGCCCGAACAGGTCGAGCAACGCGACATGCCGGTGCCTGGTTTGGCCCCCGTTCCATCGCAGGTGGTGCAATGAACCATTGACGGCACATCGACTTCAACGCTGGAGCCGGCAAAAGCGTCTTCAAGGCTTATTTCCAGATTATAGCGCAGGTCCGAACCACGAAATTGGGCCGAACGGCCCCGCTGTTGGCCGCGACCGCCCATGAATTCGCCGAACAAATCGTCGAACATGTCGGACATGGAGGAAGAAAAATCCTGCCCGAAGCCGCCCGGCCCGCGTTGCCCGTTCTGCTCGAACGCGGCGTGGCCGAAGCGGTCATAGGCGGCGCGGCTCTGCGGGTCCTTGAGCGCGTTATAGGCTTCAGAGATTTCCTTGAACTTGTGTTCCGCCTCGGTATCGCCCGGATTGCGATCCGGATGATATTTCATTGCCAGTTTGCGATAGGAGGATTTAAGGGTGGCGGAATCCGCGTCCCGGGACACACACAGCAATTCATAATAGTCGATTTTAGCCATTGTTGCCCATTGTCCGTTTCAAATGTACCCTCTTTCCTTTGGCATTACCTCGGTTCGCGATAAAATAATTGCCGGTTTTCAGTAAGGAAAGATGGGCCCAAAATATCCTTGAAAGTTAAAATCAAAAAGGCGGGAGCCTTTTTTCAAAGGACCCCGCCTGATCATTTCATCTGTTATGCAGATTTCTTGTCGTCGTCATCATCGTTGACTTCTTCAAAATCAACATCAACGACATCATCATCATCCGCATTTTCCTCGGATTCCTGCGCTGCTGCTTCCGCTTCTTCCTGACTGGCCTTATACATGGCCTCGCCAAGTTTTACCGAGGATTGGGCCAGAGCATTGGTCTTTTCCTTGATATCGTCAGCGTTTTCGCTCTCAAGGGACGATTTGAGGTCAGCAAGAGCCGCTTCAATTGCGCTCTTGTCCTCTTCGCCCACCTTGTCGCCATATTCGGACATCGATTTTTCCGTCGAGTGGACCAGGCTTTCGCCCTGATTGCGCGCTTCAACCAGTTCGCGGCGTTTCTTGTCGTCCTCGGCGTTGGCTTCGGCTTCCTTGACCATGCTCTCGATATCAGCCTCTGAGAGACCACCGGAAGCCTGGATACGGATTTGCTGTTCCTTGCCGGTTCCAAGATCCTTGGCCGAAACATTGACGATACCGTTGGCGTCAATATCAAAGGTAACCTCGATCTGGGGCACCCCGCGCGCAGAAGGCGGAATGCCGGTCAGATCAAAGCGTCCCAGACTCTTGTTGTCCGCCGCCATCTCGCGTTCGCCCTGGAACACATTGATGGTTACGGCGGACTGATTGTCCTCGGCGGTGGAAAAGGTCTGTGACTTCTTGGTCGGAATGGTGGTGTTGCGATCGATCAGCCGGGTAAAGACGCCGCCAAGGGTTTCGATGCCGAGCGAGAGCGGGGTGACGTCAAGCAGCAATACATCCTTGACATCGCCCTGGAGAACACCAGCCTGAATAGCGGCGCCCATGGCCACAACCTCATCCGGGTTAACCCCCTTATGCGGCTCCTTGCCAAAGAATTCGTGCACCACTTCCTGGATGCGCGGCACCCTGGTCATGCCGCCGACCAGAACCACTTCATTGATCTCACCGGCGGAAATCTTGGCGTCTTTCATTGCCGCCTTGAGGGGATTGATGGTGCGTTGCACCAGATCCTCGACCAATTGCTCGAATTTGGCCCTTGTCAGCTTGAGCTGCAAATGCTTGGGCCCGGAGGCGTCGGCGGTGATAAAGGGCAGATTGACCTCGGTCTGGGTTGAGGAAGACAATTCGATCTTTGCCTTTTCCGCCGCTTCCTTGAGTCTTTGCAGCGCCATCTTGTCGCCGCGCAAATCAATGCCCTGGTCTTTCTTGAACTCGTCGGCCAGATAATCAACCAGACGCATGTCGAAATCTTCGCCGCCCAGAAAGGTGTCGCCATTGGTCGATTTGACCTCGAACACACCATCCCCGATCTCGAGAATGGAAATATCAAAGGTGCCGCCGCCAAGGTCAAAAACCGCAATGGTGCCGTTTTTGGTCTTGTCCAGACCATAGGCAAGCGCGGCCGCCGTCGGCTCGTTGATAATGCGCAAGACCTCAAGACCGGCGATTTTGCCGGCGTCTTTTGTCGCCTGGCGCTGACTATCGTTGAAATAGGCTGGAACCGTGATTACCGCCTGGGTGACATCTTCGCCCAAAAAGCTTTCCGCGGTCTCTTTCATCTTGGTCAAAATCATCGCCGAAACTTCAGAGGGCGACATTTTCTTGCCATCGATCTCGACCCAGGCATCACCATTGTCGCCCTTGACGATCTTGAACGGCACAAGTTTTTTGTCCTTGGCCACTGTCGGGTCACTGAACCGGCGTCCGATCAAACGCTTGACGGCAAACAATGTGCCTTCCGGGTTGGTGACCGCCTGCCGCTTGGCCGGTTGGCCCACCAGGCGCTCGCCATCGGAGGTGAAGGCAACCATAGAGGGGGTTGTGCGCGCACCTTCAGCGTTTTCAATGACTTTCGGGGTCTTTCCGTCCATGACGGCAACGCACGAGTTGGTCGTGCCCAGATCTATACCAATTACTTTACCCATAATAATTACCTCTTTTTCAGCAAGCTCGCTTTTGGAACCCTCTTGCAGCAGTTCCAGGATGTATAAAACTTCCTGCCGAGCCCCCATCGGGATTTAAGATTTAAGCTCTGAAATAGAGCGTCGCGGCGTATATAAGAGGGCTTTGATATGCCTTCAAGCGTTCAAAAGGATTAATTAGCCCTCATATGCCAACAAATGAATGAATTGCCAACAAATGGCTGTATCCTGGCCGCTGTCCCAAATCAGACCTGACGATCGATCCCTTCGGATTGCTCGCCATCAGGAGCATTGTCGGCAATATCGGGAGCAGATTCATCCAAACCGGTCGTATCGTTTGACTTGGGGGCAATTTTTGGCCCGCCCTTGGAAATTCCAACCATGGCCGGACGAAGCACCCGCTCGCCGATCTCATAGCCGGTTTGCACCACCTGCACCACCGTGCCTGCCGGTACGGTTTCATCCGGCACCTCAAACATCGCCTGATGTTTGTGCGGGTCGAATTTTTGGCCCTGGGCAACAATCGGGCGCACGCCGTGCTTTTGCATAAGGCGCTGCATTTCGCGCTCGGTCATCTCGATGCCCTCGATCAGCGATTTGATCGCCGGATCCTCGTTGTGCAAAAGATGTTCGGGAACCATCGCCAGCGCCCGCGCCAGATTGTCGGTTGCCCCGAGCATGTCGCGGGCAAAATCGGCAACGGCATAGGAGCGGGCGTCGGAAACCTCGCGCTGGGTGCGCTTGCGCAGGTTTTCCATTTCCGCCACCGCGCGCAAAATGCGATCCTTGAGATCGGAATTTTCCGCCTGAAGGGCAACAATTACGTCCTGAGCGGCGCTGTCAGCGCCCTCATTTTCTGCTTGTTCGTCGCCATCATTGATGTTGGCAAATTCTGACTGTGTGTCTTGTCCGCTCATCATGCCTCTTTAATGTTTATCCAGTTTACATCCGGAAATCATACCGAACCGGACCTGCTACGGCCACAGCTTCAATAAAATGAATTGTGCCCTGAAAACCTGTCGCCCCGCATATCGGACACAATGGCGCTTTGTTCAAGAGCGATTTTGTTCTTTTTGCCCTCTAAGCGCCCGTCCCACCACATGAGCGGTATAGTCGACCACCGGCACGATACGGGCATAATTGAGCCGGGTCGGGCCAATAATTCCCAACACTCCTATAACTTGCTGGTTGACATCCTTATATGGGGAAAGAATGACCGATGAGCCGGAAAGGGAAAACAGTTTGTTTTCAGAGCCGATGAAAATGCGCACCCCCTGGGCCTTTTCAGCGTCCAGCAACAAATCGATCAGCCCCTTTTTGCTTTCAAGCTCATCGAGCAGTTCGCGCACCCGCTCGAGATCGCTTGAGGCCATGGTATCATCGATCAGGTTGGCCCGCCCGCGTACAATAACGGTCGGGGGCGAGTTCCCCGCCTGCCTGGTGATGGTGGCCACCCCCTCTTCGACCAGTCTGAGGGTGATTTCATCCAGTTCGACGCGTTGTTGCTCGCCGGCTTTTTTCAGCGCGGCGCGGGCTTGGCTCAGGGTACGACCGACAATGTGGTGGGCAAGATAATTTGATGCGCGCGTCAAGGCGCCGGCCTCAAGTCCTGCGGGCAGGGAAACGATACGGTTTTCAACCAACCCGTCCTCACCGACCAGGACCACCATGGCGCTTTTGGCGTCAAGGCGGACAAATTCGATATGTTTGAGCACCATGTCGGATTTGGCGGCAATCACCACCCCGGCCCCGTGGGAGAGACCGGACAAAAGCTGGCTGGTCTGGGTCAAGATATCTTCGGGGGAGTCGGTTTGGGCGGTTTCGGCAATATGCTGGGAGATTTGCTGGCGTTCCGCCTTGTCCATGGCGCCCAGCTCGAGCATGGCGTCGACAAAGAAGCGCAAACCCTTGTGGGTTGGGGCCCGCCCGGCCGAAACATGGGGAGCTTCAATAAGGCCCAGATCCTCAAGATCGGCCATCACATTGCGTACCGAGGCCGGAGAAAGCGAGATATCAAGCATGCGCGAAAGCTGGCGCGAGCCCACCGGTTCGCCCGTTTCCAGATAGCGATCGACAAGAGTGCGGAAAATATCCTGGGAGCGCTCGTTCAAAACGTTGAGAAAATCCCTGGTTTTCCTGTCTGGTGACGTGTTCATGGTTTTGATCTTAGTGCAGTTTTTCTATTTGGCGAACCTTGTTTGACAATTTAGGTTCAACTCCGGTGAAGTTAAAGTCCGACGCCCGCTTCCCATCTTGTCCTTGACGCCACCAAAGGCTAAGAGGCGGCATATGAAAATTAAAGAGATCAGCAAATGACACTATCCGGCACAAGGCCTTCAGGACGCGCCAAAGACCAGTTGCGAAATATCAGCATAAAGCGCCATTTTTCCCCGCAGGCGGAGGGTTCGTGCCTGATTGCTTTTGGCTCGACGCAAGTGCTGTGCACCGCCAGCGTTGAAACCTCCGTGCCGCCGTGGCGGCGCGGCCAGGGGCTGGGCTGGGTGACGGCGGAATATGGCATGCTGCCGCGCGCCACCGGTCAGCGTACCAGGCGCGAGGCCGCCAGTGGCAAACAAACCGGGCGCACTCAGGAAATCCAGCGTCTGATCGGGCGCTCGTTGCGCGCCGTGGTTGACATGAAGGCGTTGGGTGAAAACCAGATCGTTCTTGATTGCGATGTACTCCAGGCCGATGGCGGCACCCGCACCGCCGCCATTACCGGGGCCTATGTGGCGCTAAGCGATGCTATCGACTGGATGATTAAGCGTGATCTGGTGAAAACCAATCCGTTAACCGATCAGGTGGCGGCGGTGAGTTGCGGCATTTTTCGCGGCACCCCAGTGCTTGATCTTGATTATCTGGAAGACAGTGAAGCGGATACCGACGCCAATTTTGTCATTACCGGGGCGGGCGAGTTCGTTGAAATTCAGGGGACGGCGGAAAACCAGCCCTTTTCACGTGGTCAATTGATGGAATTGATGGGTTTGGCCGAAAAAGGAGTTGGCGAATTAATAGAGATGCAAAAGCAAGTTCTTGAACAATGAGTGATGAACTCAGCCTTAAAGCAGGGACAAAACTGGTTATCGCCACCCATAATGCCGGCAAGTTGAGCGAATTCAAAACCCTGTTCGCCCCCTTCAAGCTGGAGCTGGTTTCGGCGGGCGAGCTGGGGTTGGACGAGCCGGAGGAAACCGGGACCAGTTTTGCTCAAAACGCTTCGCTCAAGGCGCATGCGGCGGCCCAGGCGTCCGGGTTGCTGGCATTGGCCGATGATTCAGGGCTTTGCGTTGCGGCTCTCGGGGGGCGACCGGGTATTCACACCGCCCGCTGGGCGATGCGGCCAACAGAAGACAAGAAATCTTCGGTGCGCGATTTTTCGTTTGGCATGCAGCGGGTTGAAAATGAACTGCAAGCCACAGGCGCCACTTCACCAGCGCAACGCGGCGCCAGTTTTTGTGCCACTCTTTGTCTGGCCCACCCGAACGGGGATGAGCGGATTTTTGAGGGGATTGTCAGCGGTACCCTGGTCTGGCCGCCGCGTGGTGATCTCGGGTTTGGCTTTGATCCGGTCTTTATGCCCAAAGGGTTTGATATTAGCTTTGGCCAGATGAGCAGTGAAAAAAAACATTCCTGGGCCCCGGGCCAGCCCGGCCTGTCGCACCGGGCGCGCGCTTTTGCCTTAATGGTTGAGGATTGTTGTGATTATTGAGCGCGCAAATGGTTTGTTCGCCATTTATGTTCACTGGCCGTTTTGCGCCAGCAAATGTCCTTATTGCGATTTCAATTCCCATGTCAGGCGCGGCCCGTTCAACGAGGTTGAGTTCGTTGGGGCCTATCTTGACGAGCTGAGCCATTTTGCCGCCCTGAGCAAGGGCAAGAAAGTGGGTTCGATCTTTTTTGGCGGCGGCACTCCGTCGTTGATGGAGCCGCGCTCGGTTGGCGCCATTATAGAAAAAATCGACGAGCTGTGGCCGGTTGACCAGAATGTGGAAATAACCCTTGAGGCCAACCCGACTTCTGTTGAGGCCAATCGTTTCAAATCCTATCGGCAAGCGGGGGTCAACCGGGTGTCGCTCGGGGTGCAGTCGCTTCGAGATGAACCGCTGGCCCGGCTGGGGCGTCTGCATAGTGTTGGCGAGGCCAAACTGGCGGTCGGGATTGCCCAGTCGATATTTGAACGTTCCAGCTTTGATTTGATTTACGCCCGTCCCCACCAGAGCCTTGCCGAATGGGAAGCCGAGCTCAACGAAGCCTTGAATATGGCGGTGGGCCATCTCTCGCTTTATCAACTGACTATCGAAAAAGGCACGCGCTATTATGATCTGCGCGCCGCTGGCAAGCTTGCAATGCCTTCATCTGATCTGTCGGCGGATTTTTATCAGCTTACCCAGGAGATTTGCAACGCTGCCGGTCTGCCCGCCTATGAGATTTCCAACCATGCACGGCCAGGGGAGGAAAGCGTTCATAACCTGACCTATTGGCGCTATGGCGAATATATCGGGGTCGGGGCGGGGGCGCACGGGCGCTTGCTGATAAATGATGAGCGCCATGCCTTGGCGAGCGAAAAACAGCCCCAAAAATGGGCGAAACTGGTTGCAAAAACCGGCTCGGGGCTGGTTGTTGACGATCGTTTGACCTGGGAAGAGGAAGCGGATGAATATCTGGTGATGGGCATGCGGCTCAAGGAGGGGATTTCGCTTGAGCGCTACCACCAGCTTTCCGGGCGTCAGTTAAACCCGGTCCAGATCAGCGAGCTGCTCGATATTGGTTTTGTCCAGCGGCTTGAGAACGGCAATCTACGGGTTAGTGACAAGGGCTGGCCGGTTCTTGACGCGGTGGTTGCCGATTTGGCGATGTAGGTTTAGGGCGCGCCGCCGTTGGTCGCTGTGCTCCCGTCCCCGGCACCCCCGCCATGGGTGGTGTCCCTACAAAGAATGGGAAAAGACATGAGGCGAAGCCTCAGCGAGCTTTAATGCGAGCCGCCGGAAGCCCGGCGCGCCGCCGGAGCGCCAGCAATCAACATAGGGCGGATTTAGCCCGTCATGGTTTTATCGGTTGCGCCCCGCGAGGCATATAAACTTACCCCGCGAGGCATATATATATACTATATTTTTAAGGGATTTTAGGCCCGTCGATCTGCTGGGCGCCCCCGATAATGATTTGCTTGATTGCCAGCGCATATTGCGAGCGCCCGTCAGGCAAAAAGCGGAACAATCCATCGCGCCCGTTAAAGCCGGAGGGGCGGGTAAGCTGCGCCCGGTCATAACGGGGAAGGCTCATCGACAAGGATTTGGAATTGGCGAGCAGGGTTGCGGTATAGGCGATGGTTGAGAGCGGATGCGGTGGCTGGCCGAATTTGGCTTCATATTGCGGGGTGAGGGCCGCAAGTCCGCTTTCGTCGACCGATGGGTAGATTGCCCCGGCCAGATAGGCGGTTTGCGGAATATTGGCATCACCCTCCCAGTCCAGTGATCCGATCAACATCAGATTGGCGCGATCAATGCCTGCCTGTTCAAGCAAAACCCCAAAACTGGGCGCGGTCGAGCGGTCGGGGATAAACAGGGCGTCGATCAGACCCTGTTTTAGAAACGGAATTGCCTGTTCGATAACGCTACGCGCTTCCGCTTCATTGGAAAAGCGGTAAACCGCCCTGACCGTCAGGCCAAGGTCGCTGGCTGCCTGGCGGAAAGCGCCTTCCTGGATTTGGCCAAAGGCGGTGTTGGGAACAATGGCGGCAAAAGATTTGCGGCCCTGGGACTGGGCATAGGCAAGGGTGCGCCTGACCTCGACATTGGGCAAGACATTGAGCAGGTAAACCCCCGGCGCCGCCGCGCCGCTATTATTGGAAAATCCGATCAGGGGAACACCGGAGGAACGGGCGACCGCGCCTGCCGCCCTTACGCTTTCAGCCTTTAGCGGGCCGAGAATAAGGCTGGCTCCCTCGCTGACCGCTTCGGACGCTTTCTGGGCGGCAATATTGGGGTCGCCAAGCGTATCCTTGATCACCAGGGTGATATTGTCGTTTATGTTCGGGCTCTGGGCGATAAATTCCATCGCCAATTGCGCCGCATTGGCCATTGAAGTGCCGACAGAGGCGACATCACCGCTAAGCGGCAACAAAAGGGCGACCCGAACCGGCCCGGTGCCAATTGTCTGGCCGGCCGCTGCCGGCAAGCCCTGGTTGGGCAATTGGGTTGCCGACAAGGGCAGCGAATTGTTGATCTGGGGAAAAGAAAGGGTGGAGCAGCCTGAAACCAGCGTCATAGCAGCCAAACCGAGCGCCAGCGCTGCCCATTTCAACTTTCGCCATTCAAACAATCTGGCCTTGAAAAAGGCAAAAAATCTGGAATTGACAGCAACCGCACTACTCAATTTACTCGTTCCTTCGCATAAAAACCAACCCGGCATGTTTTGGCGCCAGCAGCACCTATCCCAGCACATTGTGCCGCAATAGTGACGTTGGCAGAGACAAAAACCAGCTTCAAGTGTACAAACAAATGCCCTGACTTTAAATGTGGCCTAATATCTCGCCAAACAAAAGGCAAGCCGGTGTCATCCAAACAGCAGATTTCAGAGCGCAAAAACCCCCCGGAGAGCAAAAAACACGGTTTTGTGATTTATGGCACCCGCTTTGAGGCGCCCCAATTGGCGCCCGGCCTTTATGTGGTGGCGACCCCGATCGGCAATCTGGGCGACATCACCCTGCGCGCCCTTCAAACACTGGCTGGAGCCGATCTGGTTTTATGTGAAGATACCAGAATGAGCGCCCGGCTTTTTGCCCATTACGCGATTACGACGCCAAAAACTGCTCTTCACGAACATAATGAGCGCGCCAAAATTGCCTCGATCATTGGTCAATTGAGTGAAGGCAAGTCTATTTGCCTTATTAGCGACGCCGGAACGCCGCTAATTTCCGATCCTGGATTTCCCCTGGTACGGGCGGCGCAACAAGAGGGCTTGCCGGTTTTTGCCCTGCCCGGAGCGTCCGCTTTACTGGCCGCCCTGATGGTTGCTGGTCTGCCCACCGACAGGTTTGGTTTTATCGGATTTTTGCCGGCCAAGGCGATGGCGCGCAAAAAAGCGCTTGGTGAGTTGGCGGCAACAACTCAAACCCTGGTTTTTTATGAAAGCGCGCGCCGCCTGCCAGCAGCAATAAACGCCATGAGGGAAATTTTCGGCGCTGAGCGCGAGGCGGTATTGGGGCTGGAGCTGACCAAGAAGTTCGAGCGAACGATAAGAGGAACTCTTGGTCAGCTTGAGGAGAAATTGCTTGAAACCCCGCCGCGTGGCGAGGCGGTGATTGTTGTTGGCGGGGCCGAGCATGAAACGGCTGATAATTCTGAAATATGGCAGGCAGCGCTGGCATTAGCGCTCAAAACGCAGCCCTTGCGCACCGCGGTCGATGAAATCGCCGCCATATATCAGCTCAGGCGCAAACAGGTTTATGATGCCGCCCTCAAACTCAAATCATAGCCGTAAACGCGCTGAAAAGCGTGGCCGGAGTGCTGAAACCATCGCCTTGTGGTTTTTGCGGGCGCAATTGTTTTCAATTTTAGAGCGGCGGTTCAAAACCCCGGGTGGAGAAATCGACATCATCGCGCGGCGCGGGCAGATGATTGTCTTTGTCGAGGTTAAAATGCGCAAAAGCGGCAAGCTGGAATATCAAGCGCTGGCCGGGGTCAATCAGCGCCGGATTTTGAACGCGGCGCGGTTTTTTCTCGCCAATAACCCTTCTATGGCCGATAAAATATTGCGATTTGATGTTATTTTCCTTGCACCCTGGTCGTGGCCGCGCCATGTCAGGAATGCTTTTGGAGCGTTTTCAGGAGTGAGATCGAATAATTGAACGATCCAGTGGATCGTTCAACGATCGAACGGGATACCACTTATCCGTCTCGATAAACGCGACCAACCAAAACGCAAGAGCTTGGCGTTCCGATTCAACCTGAACGCATCTTGGTCTAGCACCTGAAAAACGGAAAAATAAGACAATATGAAAAATCTGCGCATAGCCGTCCAGATGGACCCGATAGAAAATATTGACCCGGCCTCCGATTCCAGTTTCGCCATGATGCTGGAGGCGCAAAATCGTGGTCATGAGTTGTTTTATTATACCCCGGACACACTTGCTTTTGAGTATGGGGCGCTTTCGGCCCAAATTGCTGTTGTTCAGGTAAAAGACCAGCCCAGGGGAGACCATTTCACTCTAGGCGGGTTTACCAGGCGCGAGTTAAGCGAATTTGACGTTGTGCTGTTGCGCCAGGACCCGCCGTTCGACATGAACTACATCACAATCACCCATATGCTCGAGACCATCCATCCCAAGACGCTGGTGGTCAATGCCCCGGCCGAGGTGCGCAACGCCCCGGAAAAAATCCTGGTCATGCAATTTCCCGAGCTGATGCCGCCAACCCTGATCACCCGCGATCGCGAGGCAATACGCGCCTTTCGCCGCGATCATGGCAACATCATCGTCAAGCCTTTATACGGCAATGGCGGAGCGGGGGTGTTTTTTATTCGTGAGGGTGACCAGAATCTGGTGTCGCTGATCGAATTGTTCGAACAAAGTTTTGCCGAACCGTTCATGATACAGAAATATCTGCCGGACGTGAGAAAAGGCGACAAGCGCATCATCATTGTTGATGGTGTCCCGGTCGCCGGGCTCAACCGCATTCCGGCCGAAGGGGAGGCGCGCTCCAACATGCATGTCGGGGGTCGTCCCGAGATCAGTGAGCTGACCGCGCGCGACCGGGAAATTTGCGCCGCAATCGCCCCGGCGCTGATCAAGCGCGATTTGATTTTTGTCGGCATTGACGTCATTGGCGACTATCTGACCGAAATCAACGTCACCTCGCCGACCGGAATTCGTGAGATCAAACGCTTTGGCGGCCCCGATATCGCGCCCCTGATCATTGATGCGATAGAAAAGCGGCGGCGCTGATACTTGCTGTTGCCTTATTTCACCCAGTGTGAAAGACAGGCCGGATGTTGAATAATTATTTTGTCGCGATGGCCACGTTTTTCGCCACCCTCGGGGTTGCCGATATTGCCATTGTTTTTGCCGCGCTGACCAAGGACAACAGTTCGCACGAACGGCTTGTTTTTGCCACCCGCGGCGCGATTGTTGCCGCAATCATATTGTTGTTTTTCGGGTTTTTGGGCAATCAACTGCTTGATCTGTTCGGCATTACCCTGCCCGCGCTTAGAACGGCGGGTGGCATATTGCTGATGCTGATTGCCATAGATATGGTGTTTGCCCGCCATTCGGGGGGTACTGGCACCACCGATGAGGAAGAAAAAGAATCAAGGCACCGTCATGATATTTCGGTATTTCCATTGGCGATGCCGCTTTTGGCCGGGCCCGGCTCGATCAGCGCGGTAATCCTTTTGACTACCGGCGCCAAATCCGACTTTGAATTCTGGATGGTGCTGGCGGCCTTGATTTCGATATTGTTCATTACCTGGATCACCTTGTTGGCCGCCATTCCCATTCAGCGGCTTTTGGGACTGACCGGGCTGGCTGTGGTTTCAAGAATTGTCGGCATACTTTTGGCCGCCCTTTCGGTGCAGTTTATTTTCGACGGCATTAAGACCAGCGGACTTCTTGGTTAAATCCCTATATTTGTTCTCTAAATGTTCTTGCGGAACGGCAAACAAGCTGCTAGCTTTTTTATCAAAGCCCGGCTGGTGGGCTTGTATTTGCAAGAAAGCTAGAGCGTGTTACCGATAAGTGGATACCGGCTATCGGATAAATGACATGCTTAAACAAAAGGTTAGAGTGGTGTTTTGATTCCATCAAAACATGAAACACTCTAATGAGTAGTCCGGATGGTCATGCGGGTACAAACGGTTGCCTTTCAGGGCATAAATGCGCGTCTTGTCGATGTGCAGGTCCAGATTGCGCCCGGCCTGCCTGCCTTTACCATTGTCGGCTTGCCCGACAAGGCGGTGGCGGAAAGCCGCGAGCGGGTCCGCGCCGCCCTGATCGCCTCGGGTCTCAGCCTGCCCCCCAAACGCATCACCATAAACCTGGCTCCCGCCGACCTCCCGAAGGAAGGCTCTCATTATGATCTGCCGATCGCTTTGGGGTTGATGGGATCGATCGGCGCGGTGCCGCCCGACGCTTTAAATAATTATCTGGTGCTTGGCGAGCTGGCGCTTGACGGGCGCATTTCGCCGGTTTCCGGCACCCTGCCCGCCGCCATTGCCGCCAATTCGCGCCAGATGGGCATTATCTGCCCTGAAGGGTCGGGGCCGGAAGCGGCCTGGGCTTCAGAAGATATCGACATTATTGCCCCGGCGAGCCTTTTGGCGCTGGCCAATCATCTGGCCGGGCGTCAACTGGCACCGCGCCCGGTGGCCAGGCGGCGCATTGAAGCGGACAATCTTGCCGACATGTCGGAAATTCGTGGTCAGCAAATGGCGCGCCGGGTGCTTGAGATTGCTGCCGCCGGAGGGCATAATATGCTCATGGTTGGCCCGCCGGGGGCAGGAAAGTCGATGCTGGCTTCGCGTCTTCCCTCGATATTGCCGCCGCTTAATGCGCGCGAGATGCTTGATGTTTCAATGATCCGCTCGATTGCCGGCGAGTTGGCGGACGGTAAGATTTCAGACCGGCGCCCGTTTCGCTGCCCGCATCATTCCGCCTCGATGCCCGCTTTGGTCGGCGGTGGTCTCAAGGTGCGTCCGGGTGAGGCGTCGCTGGCCCATAATGGAGTTTTGTTTCTCGATGAGCTGCCGGAATTTTCCTCGCAGGTTATCGATAGTTTGCGCCAGCCGATGGAGGCGGGTGAAACGGTGATTGCGCGCGCCAATGCGCGGGTTACCTATCCGGCGCGGTTTCAGCTTGTTGCCGCCATGAACCCGTGCAAATGCGGGATGGCCGGTACTCCCGGGCATACCTGCAGGCGTGGAGACAGGTGTGCAAGTGATTATCAGGGACGCGTTTCCGGCCCGTTTCTTGATCGGATAGATTTGCGTATTGATGTTCCGGCGGTTTCGGCAAGTGACATGTTTACCCGCTCCAAAAGCGAGACCAGCTCCGAGGTCGCCAAAAGGGTCGCCAGCGCCCGCAAAATTCAGCGCGACAGATATATTGCGCTTGGGGCAGGCGATGTTCATACCAATTCTGGCGCCAGCCCGGCCCTGATTGAACAAATTGTTGACCCTGACAAGGAAAGTCAGGAGCTGTTGGTCAAGGCGGCGCAAAAGTTCAATCTTTCCGCGCGTGCCTATCACCGGGTGCTCAAGGTCGCGCGCACCCTTGCCGATCTCGGGGACGGGCAACAGGTGCGCCGCGCCCATATCGCTGAGGCTTTGAGCTACCGGGTGAATTTTTCGGTGAGTTGAATTTTTTGTGATATTCAAATCATACAGTCCGGGCTGCGACAAAACAGCCAAAACTCCAACAAGGAAAGGATTTTCTTTGGCTTGGTGAGACGATCTTAACTCAATCGAATGCATGATCGGGGTCATGATTTTGCCGGGGAGCAGTCCGGCACGAGATTTTCTCACAAATTCCGGTTATGCAGGAGCCGATAATGGCAAGAACCGAAGCACAATTGGTCGATTGGGATGACCAGCGTGGCTTTGGTTTTGCCCGTCTTCCCGGCGGCACCGAGCGTATTTTTGTTCATATAAAATCGTTTAACCCCGATATGCCGCGCCCCAAGGCGGGCGACCGGCTGGAATTGAATGTCATTGCCGGCAGAAAGGGCCGCCCGGCGGCTAAAAGTGTTGATATAATTTCTCCGGTAACGGGCAAGAAACTGCCACTTTCCCTGCATTTGGCGACATCGGCGATGTTGCTCATTTTGTTGCAGATTGATTTGATGATGGGGCTGGCCCCGCTGTGGCTGGCGGCGCTTTATGTCAGTATGGGCGCGGCCTCGCTTGTTGCCTATTCATGGGACAAAAGAGCAGCGCGGCTTGGAATTTGGCGCATCAGTGAAAATCGGCTTTTGCTGCTTGATCTGTTTGGCGGCATTATCGGCGGACTGTTGGCCCAAAACCTGTTTCGCCACAAACGCCACAAACGTTCCTTCCAAATCGCAACCCTTGGCGTGGTTGTCGTGCATGCCATCCTGCTCGGGGGCATTGGAGTTGGCCTGATCGGCATTGCCTGAGTTTTTGCTTTTTATCTTGCGCCGATGTGCCGGTTTTGTTGCGTTTCTTAAGATCTAAATGTTTAGTGACCTACGTGTCACTGGGTAAATCAATAACCTGGTGAAGGGTTTTTACAGAATAAGCGACTGGATTGCCTTTTGCTAATTGGACATTTACGTCAACAACGAACCCCTTCTTAAACAGGTTGTCATCTGCTTCGCGAATTTCATGTTTGATTCTTTTTTGGGCCAAGTCTGAGGCAAACGTCAACGCAAGGGGCTTGTCTGATAATTCCTCAATAACAACCCTATCACCAGACCCCTTGCCTATTTTTGCATCGTGAATATCAGATCTGGTAAAGACCATTAGTACTCGTTCGTGATCTACACTTTCCTTTTTATCAAGGCTAGATTTCTGCAAATCAAGTGTTTTTACTGCCTTTCGCGCCTGACTTGATGAAAATTTAATCTCTAACTTTTTATTCCAAACACCGTCTTGATAAGTGACAGTTTCGATAGTCATTTCACCATCGTTATCATGCGATACTGCCCTTATAGTTTCTCCTAATTCGCTAATATCTGATTTTGTGGCGTCTTCAATAAATTGCCCTTTGATAAGTTTGCTAACACGTTTGCTAAATAAGCTCCCAAAACCTGCAACAATTAAAACTGTGTCCATGTACCCGACTAGATCAGGTATGTTTGCAAAAATATCCGCAACAATCGAACCTTTCCGTACCTCTCTGATATACATTTTCGCTTTACCCTTTAACTCTGGGTGATGTTCGGAAAGATGCCTATCAAATTGCATCCCTACACCTGCAAACATTGCTGCGAAGTCACCAATCTCAACCGGCTCTTTCAAATTGAGATTGATGGAAATATACGAATTAGTGTTTTTCATAAGTTCAGAATAGCTAATTGGAACCATTTGTCACCCGCCTTTCATTTGCGAACGACCTCGGCGCAAAGCGCTTTTGGTGCGTTTGCTACATAAGGCCGAAATGCTTCAAGCGCGCAGGGTTTCGCAGATTGCCAGGCAATTGGGCAGCGATGTCGCCAAAACATCAATGGCCCCGGTACGCAAGGCTCCGATAATGGCGGTGGTCTTGCTTGCTTCAGAGGCGATGGCAATGGTGGTGCCGATCCGGCTGAGGTCTTCACGGCTAAGACCGATAACGCGCCCGCCAAGTTCGGCGTTGCATGGGTCGCCATCTATATCAAAGAAATCATAGCCCATGATATCTCCGACCACCCCGGATTTTCGTGCCTGGGCCATTTCCTGGGGGCTGAACCAGCCCATGCGGGCCATGTGGCTGTCGGTTCCCAAATCTCCGATGCCGATCAGGGCGTAATCGGCGCTTTTGGCCAGATTGAGCGTGCGACGCACTGTTTCATTTTGCATCAGGGATTCGCGCAAGTAGGGATCAGCGACAAAGGCTGGCGCATAAAGGGAGGCGGCCTTGCCACCAAAGCGGGCGGCCAGATTGCGGCATATATGATCGGCATTGCTTTCGGTGCCCGCTTCCGAAGCGCCGCCGCTGCCTGAAACAAAGGTAATGTTTTCAAATGTGCGCCCGGCCTGGATCATTGCCGTTGCCGCAACATTGCGCCCCATGCCCACGGTAACGACCTGGCCCTCGCGCAGGTTGGACTCCAGATAATGATTGACCAGCATCGCCACATTCAGGCGCTGGCGCTCGGCGGAATGGGATTGCGGGGCGACCAGCAAGTGCTTGAGGCCGAATGTCTTGCATATTTCGTGTTCGATCTTGCGGGTTTGGGATGAATGGAATTGAACGCGTATTTCAACCAGCCCGGCTTCTTGCGCCTCGCGCAGCATGCGGTTCACTTTCATGCGTGAAAGGTTCAATACGCTGGCAATGGTGTCCTGGGTTTCCCCCTCGATATAATAGCGGCGGGCAATCTCGGACAGAATGCCATAATTGCTGCTTTTTTTGGCGATGGCTTTCTGGCTGATCTTGCTCACCTGTTCCCCATCCCCTTTGGATCTGCGGCGCTCTTATATGGTTTTGTTCGCCGCTTCATACTGGACTATCAAATTTACCTTAGGGCTGGAGCGTCCCGGTTCAAAGTGTGAATTACGCCACGCATCGACAATAGTTTTGGCCAGCTCATATCCTATAACGAGCGCTCCCAGACAAAGGATCTGCGCGTTGTTGCTTTTTTTGGCTCGCTCGGCTGAATAAGTATCGTGCGCCTGGGCGGCGCGCACGCCGACAACTTTATTGGCACTAATGCACATGCCGATCCCGGTTCCGCAAATCAAAATGGCGCGATCATGATTTTGCCCGGCAACCGAGTTGGCAACGGCAAAGGCAATATTCGGGTAAAGCGCGGTTTCGCCATCCGCGACCCCGAAATCGGTTACCGCCTGGCCGCATTCGGCCAGATGCGCCTTGATGATTTCTTTTAGTTTGTAGCCTGCTTCATCGCAGCCAATAGCCAGTTTCATGCCTGTTCTCCATATCGCCACAACTAAACAAATGAACAAAAATCGGTAAAATGTCAATATACGGAATTAACACCTTCAGCAAAGTCCCGATCCTGTCTGGCTGTTTTTATGTTGATTAAACGAGTAAAAATCATAAAATTCGCCGGACAGAGAAGAAAAATTGTTAATTCTATATCTTGACAGATAGCACAAATGTGCAGAACATGGGCAAATGCACATGATGCGGGGACTTTAAGAAGTGAATGGGGACTTTAAGAAGTGAAAGACGTGTTGCTCGAGGTACAAGGGCTCAAAAAGTCTTTTGGCGGGGTTGCTGCGCTCAAGAATGGTGAGTTCAGGCTAAAGCCCGGCTCGGTGCATGCGCTGTGCGGGGGCAATGGCGCCGGTAAATCGACCTTTTTAACCATCATCATGGGCATTCAGGCGCGCGACGCGGGAACCATCAAGCGCGATGGGGTCGAGGTTGTGTTTGACTCACCAGGGGACGCGCTAAAGAACGGCATCGCCATCATCGAGCAGGAAATGAGCCCGATACCGGCAATGAGTGTTGCTGAAAATATTTTTTTGGGCCGCGAGCCGCTGGCCTCTTTCGGCCGGGTCAATTTTTCCAAGATGAACAGGGCGGCGCAGGATTTGCTCGACCAGCTCGGTTTTTCGATCAGGGCGACCGATGTGATGATGAATTTGAGCGTTGCCAAATTGCAGTTGGTCGAAATTGCCAAGGCGCTCAGTTATGACGCCCAGATCATAATCATGGACGAGCCGACCTCGGCTCTGGGCGAGGCTGAGGTCGACCAGTTGTTCGAAGCCATTCGGGCGCTCAAAGCGAGGGGGAAGGGCATTATTTATGTCAGTCACCGGCTGAGCGAAATTTTCAGCATCGCTGACACATATACCGTATTTCGCGATGGCGCTTTTATCGCCCAGGGGGCCATTGCCGATATCGACAAGAATAAATTGATCCATATGATCGTTGGCCGCCCGCTTACCGAGGAGTTTGTAAAGAACAGCTCGCCAAGCGAGACCGTGTCGCTGGAATTGCGCGAGATGCGCGTCAACAACAAGGATCCAGGGGTAAGTTTTAGCGCCCATGCTGGCGAGATTTTGGCCATTTATGGCCTGATGGGGTCTGGAAGGTCCGAAATATTTGAACGCCTGTTTGGCCTTTCCCCCAATTATGGCGGAAAAATCCTCATCGACGGCAAGGCGGTGAAAATTTCCAATGCTTCCGAGGCCATTGCCAATGGAATGGCGTTTATTACCGAGGATCGCAAGGGTAGTGGCCTGGTTATGTCGGGTACTGTTCGTGAAAATATTTGCCTGGCCCATTTGCCGAAAATGGGCGTGGGGCCGCTGGTTAGCGCCAATCAGGAGTTCAAGGCGGCACGGACGATGATTGACATGTTCGATATCAAAACCGCCAGCGACCAGTTGCTGGTTTCCGAATTGTCAGGGGGAAACCAGCAAAAAGTGGTGCTGGCCAAATGGTTTTTGACCGAACCGCAAATTCTGCTGCTCGATGAACCGACGCGCGGGGTTGATGTGGGGGCCAAGCGCGAAATCTATCGCATCATGTCCCAATTCGCCGAAAAGGGCGGCACGGTCATTTTGGTGTCATCGGAAACCGAAGAAGTGCTTGGCATGGCGGACCGGGTGCTGGTGATGCGTGGCGGCGCTTTTACCGCCGAGCTTGGACGCAACGAAATGAGCGCGGCAAAAATGGTGCATTTGGCGGCCTAGGAGCCGAATAATCCGGAAAGACAAAAAGATGACGCCAAAAATTGCAAAAATCATAAGCCACGAACAATTGCTGGCATATGTCCAGAAATACGGCATTTTGATCGCGTTGTTGTTGAGTGGTCTGGTGATGACTTTTACCAGCGAATATTTTTTGACGCCGCGCAATATCCTTAATGTGTTGCGCCAGACTTCGATCAATGGGATTTTGGCGATCGGGATGACTTTTGTCATCCTGACCCGGGGCATCGACCTTTCGGTGGGATCGCTAGTGGCTTTGTCCGGTGTTGTTGCGGCCTCGCTGGCCACAACATCGACCACCGCAATGGTTCCGGGCGGGCCCTATCCGGTATTTATCGCTTTGAGCGCAGGAATATTGGTTGGCATGGCCAGCGGCGCAATTTCGGGCTTTGTCGTATCGCGCTTTTCGGTGCCAGCTTTTGTTGCGACATTGGGAATGTTGTCGGCGGCGCGCGGAATGACGCTGATTTATGCCGGTGGCAAGCCGGTTCCCGCCCTGACCCCGCAATTCCGCTGGATCGGCACCGGCGACATTCTTGGTATTCCGATGCCGGTGGTGTTGTTCGCGCTGGTTTTCGTCTTGGCGCTGTGGGTGCTCCATTTCACCCGCTTTGGCCGTTATGTCTATGCGGCGGGAGGCAATCCGCATGCGGCCAAGGTCTCAGGGGTCAAGGTGCAAAATATCCGGCTTTTTGTCTATGTGATCGCTGGCGGGCTGGCCGGGCTGGCCGGAATGATTTTGGCGGCGCGCACCGGGTCGGGGCTGACCCAGGCCGGAATTGCCTATGAGCTGGATGCAATCGCGGCGGTGGTTATTGGCGGCACCAGCCTGTCGGGCGGCGTGGGACGGGTGACGGGCACGGTAATTGGCGCGTTGCTGATCGGGGTCATGAATAATGGATTGGATCTGATGGGGGTGGAATCCTACTACCAGCAGGTTGTCAAAGGCGTGTTGATTGTTGCGGCTGTGATGCTCGACCAGACACGAAACAAGCGGGAGTGACCGTTACAAGTGGGAGTGACCGTTTGAGCAAGGTCGGTGCGGGCCCTAACCCGCACCGAAAATCGCGTAAACCCAAAGGGAGGACAAACGCAATGAAGAAGAAACTATATGCAATTGCAACAGCGGCTGCAACAGCGGCGGTAATGGCGGCAAGTACCGCCATGGCGGCAGAAGTGCCAAAGATCGGCGCCGCGGTATATGGGCTTAATGCAGAATTCATGCAGATCTGGGCAGCAGCGCTTGAAGATCACCCCGCCGTCAAGCAGGGTCTGGTCGATGTGACCATCTTTGACGGTCGTTATGATGCGCTGGTACAGCAGGACCAGTTCGAAACCATGATTACCCAAGGCTATGACGCCATTATCTTTGTGCCGATTGATGTCGAGGCGGGCGCAACAGCGGTCGAGGCGGCCAGTGAAGCGGGCATTCCCGTCTTTGGTTCCAACACAAGGGTCAATTCTGATCTGCTGACCTCTTATGTCGGGTCTGACGATGTTCAGTCCGGCTATATGGAAGCCAAATACGTATTGGACGGCATTGGCTGCAAGGGCAATGTGGTGGTTCTGGAAGGCCCGATCGGGCAATCAGCGCAAATTCAGCGCCTGGAAGGCAATCTCAAGGCACTGGCTGAATGTCCGGATGTGAAGGTTTTGGCCCGTCAGACCGCAAACTGGTCGCGTGCGGAAGCCCAGACCCTGATGGAAAACTGGCTGACCGCCAATCCGGGTAAAATCAATGGCGTCATCGGTCAGAATGACGAAATGGCGCTGGGGGCGATTGAAGCGATCAAGGCTGCGGGTCTTGATGTAAATGACTTCACCATTGCCGGTATTGACGGCATCACCGATGCTCTTTTGGCCGTCAAGGAAGGCACCATGGCCTCCATCTTGCAAGATGGCGCGGCACAGGCGCAAGGTGCGCTGGATCTGGCGATCCGCGCTGCTCTTGGTGAAAGCTACAAGCCGATGTCAACGATCTGGCAGCGTTATCCGCAAATGCCATGGAATGGCGGCACGGATAAAGAATATAGCGTTCCCTGGACCCCGGTTACCGCGGAAAATGTGGATGAGCTGCTGGCTTCGCGCCAATAGGAATATAATTGCCAAAAAGAACCGGGGCGCATCTGCCCCGGTTCCTTGACTTGAAACGATGGCGAAAAGGATCACGCTAATGATTGATGCGGCAAAACTGGATTTTGACTTTCCCGTAACCGGCAAGCTGGTTGTGATTACCGGGGCCGCGTCCGGGATCGGGGCCGCCATTGCCGAAGCTTTTGCCGCCAAGGGCGCGCATCTGGCCCTGCTGGATGTGAATGAAAGCGTACTCAAGGCCAAGGCGGCAGCTTTAAAAAATGCGCGGGCATGGGTTTGCAATGTGGCTGAAAAAGCCAGTGTCGAGACAGTCATAGATGCGGTGATAAAGGCCCATGGGCGTATTGATGTTCTTATCAACAGTGCCGGGATCGTTGATCTGGCTCCGGCTGAAGAAATTTCACTTTCCGCATGGCAGCGCACGCTGGATATAAATCTTAGTGGCACCTTTTTGATGTGCCAGGCGGCAGGCCGCCACATGATCAAGGCCGGCGGCGGCAAGATCATCAATCTGGCCTCGCAGGCCGGGTCGGTCGCCATCAACGAACATGTTGCTTATTGCGCCTCCAAATTCGCGGTGATCGGGGTCACCAAAACCCTGGCGCTGGAGTGGGGCGGGCATGGCATCAACGTCAATTCAATCTCGCCGACAGTGGTTCTTACCGATCTTGGGCGCAAGGCGTGGGATGGGGCCAAGGGCGAGGCAATGAAAGCGCAAATTCCGTTGGGCCGCTTTGCCGAACCTGAGGAAATAGCGGCCGCGGCGATCTTTCTCGCCTCGGATGGGGCCAATATGATAAACGGAGCCGACTTGTTGATAGATGGCGGCTTTACGGTCAAGTGATGAGGGGGATGGCGTAAAATGCAAAGGTTCATCAATAATCCGGATGACATTGTTGAGGAAACCCTGAGAGGTTTCATCAAGGCCCACAAAGACCGGGTGCGGCTGGATGAAAACAATGGCCGGGTAGTGGTCTCGCGTAATGCTCCTGTTGCGGGCCGGGTCGGGATTGTAACCGGCGGTGGTTCGGGGCATGAGCCGGCCTTTATCGGCTATACCGGGCGCAATATGCTCGATGCGGTTGCGGTGGGGGAATTGTTTTCCTCGCCAAGCGCAAAAAGTTTTGCCGACGCGATCAGGGCGGCTGATGGCGGCGCCGGGGTGGCGGTGCTTTACGGCAATTATGCCGGGGACAACATGAATGTCAAAATGGCTCTCAAAATGCTGCGCAACAGCAATATTGAAATCGCAACCGTTATTGCCAATGATGATGTTTCTTCGGCCCCCGCCAGCGAGCGCGACAAACGACGCGGGGTTGCCGGGGAGATTTTCATGTGGAAAATCGCTGCGGCCAAAGCGGCGCTTGGCGCTGATTTGGGCGAGGTTCGCGATTGCGCGCAAAAAGCGATCGATGCCTGCCGTTCGGTCGCCGTCGGGCTTGGCCCCTGTACGATACCGGCGCTTGGCCACCCCAATTTTGTAATTGAGGATGGGATGATGGAGGTGGGCATTGGCCATCATGGTGAACCTGGAACTTCGGTGCAGGAGCTAAAGAGCGCCAATGAAATTGCCGATCAGATGGTGCAAATCGTGCTTGATGATCATGATCTGGATGCCGGATGTGATGTCGCGGTGATGGTCTCGGGGCTTGGGGCGACCCCGGCAAACGAGCTTTATGTGTTATATGACCGGATCGAGGAACAGATTGAGCGCCACGGCCTTAATGTGCATCGCGCCTTTGTCGGCAATTATTTTACCTCGCTTGAAATGGTCGGGGCGACCCTGACCATTATGGCGCTGGATGAAGAGACAAAACCGCTTCTGGATTACGACACTAGAGCAAGATGCGTTCAGGTTGAATCGGAACGCATGCTCTAAGTCTTTGTTTTATCGCGTTTTCGAACCGGATAAGTGGTATCCACTTATCCTGAAAACGCTCTAATTGTCCGGGATTTTAGAGCCTATCTGCTCTTAATTGAACCATTTTGAGGGAGGCGGGTTGATGGAAAGCATTGATAATGTCGGCGCCGGAGCGATTGTTGCGGGTATGGCGGCGGTGATTGTTAAAAACAAGATTTATCTGAGCGAAATTGATGGCAAGATCGGCGACGGCGACCATGGCGTCAACATGGCCAAGGGTTTTGCCATTGCCGCTGAAAATATCGCGGGAAAAGAGCTAACGCTTGATGCGGCCCTGTTAGTGCTCTCTGATGTTTTGATGACGCAAATTGGCGGCTCCATGGGCCCGCTTTACGGCATGGCCTTTGCCGACATGGCCGAAACTATCGCCGGCAAGCAGACCCTTGACGGCCCTTTGATTGCAGCCATGCTGCGCGCCGGTCTTGATGGAGTGCGCGAAATCGGCGAAGCCAATGTCGGCGACAAAACCCTGCTCGACAGTTTTTCGCCCGCCGTTGACGCTTTTGAGGCGGCGCTGGCACAGGGAAATTCTCTTGCGCTTAGCCTGGATAAAATGAAAGTGGCCGCTGAAAACGGTCGTGACAGCACCATTGACATGGTGGCCAAGGTTGGTCGGGCGGCCCGGCTGGGCGAGCGCTCGCGCGGGGCGCTGGATGCCGGGGCAACTTCGTGTTGCATGCTCCTTGGCGCGCTGGCTGAGGGTATCCAAAGCCGGATTTAATCCATAGCAGCTTTTGATTTAAGAACGACGGCTTGTCAGAAGCCGGGTCATTGCCGGTGCAAGCAAGGTCAATATACCAAAGGTTACTTCCCTTGGTATAATTTTGCCGTGGTATAATTTTGGTGCAGGATCAAGAAATGGTGGAGCCAGACGGAATCGAACCGACGACCTCTTGCATGCCATGCAAGCGCTCTCCCAACTGAGCTATGGCCCCAAATCTTATTTGCCGGTTTTTAAAACCGGACGGACGGCGCGCAACCTATTAAAGCAAAACAACAGACGCAAGCCTTTTTATCATGCCCCCTTTTATAAAAGGGTCCACCGCCAGCGGTTGCAAACGGCCTTTGGCGAAAATTTATTCGTCAGCCTTTGGCGTTACGACGTTGAATTCAATATCGTCGTCATCATCCTCAACGAACGAATTGTCGACTTCTCCGCCAATATCCTCGACATCTTCAACGTCTGGAATATCTTCGCCCTCAGTCTCTGTTGCGTTCGTATCCGTTTCGGCGTCTTCAAACGAGACAACTTTTGCCCCCGCGGCGGCGGCGGCGGGATCAGGCGCAACAGTTTCCACATTATCATGGTCTGGCTTGGCCACGTCGGCCTTGTCTTCGCTTTTGCTCGCTACCGGATCTTCAGGCGGCTGATAAGGCTTGCCGCAACCGGGGCATAAAATAGGATCCCGGTTGAGGTCATAATATTTCATCGCGCAATGTAGGCATTGGCGTTTGGTTCCACGATCAAAACTGGCCACTGGCACGTCCTTCTTGCTCCCTTGCATCGGGTTGTAACTGTCCCGATTATGGGCGTTTCGTCCGGTTAATCAACAAGTCATTGCCTGTCAAATACTAAATTGCTCCGGCTATCATCTTTTTGGAAAAAAAGACTGTCCGAGCCCCCCAAATCGGCAATTGGGGGCGTTGTGTGATGGTGTAAAGCCGTAAATCGGAAAAATATGTAATAATCCGTAGATGATATGCGGCAAAATAAGTGTGACTGGTTGAAGGTGCAAATAAGCTGATCTATAAACTGTCTGGCCAGGGGAAGCCTTGGCACTGGGTTACGGACTCATGGCGGGGGTCTGAATGGGGTCGTAAATTCGTTTTGGGAATGATTACATGTTAATAGCAATCGATGGACCAGCGGCGTCTGGCAAGGGTACAATCGCTGAAGGTTTGGCCAGGCATTTTGCGCTAAAACATCTGGACACTGGTCTGTTGTATCGTGCGGTTGGCCTCAAGATGATTGACAGGCTTGAGGCGCGCGACTTTTCCGTCATGGCGATCAAGGAGGCGCAAAACGTTGATCCGCAAAATCTGAACCCGCTGGAACTCGACGCCGGAGACGTCGCTTTGGCGGCAGCCAAGGTGGCCCGGGTTGCCGGTGTGCGCAAGGCCTTGTTTCAAGTGCAGCGCGATTTTGCCACCCAGAAGGGCGGGGCGGTGCTCGACGGGCGCGATATCGGCTCTCGCATCTGCCCGGAAGCCGATGTAAAAATGTTTATAACCGCTTCTCCTGAAGTACGCGCGGCGCGGCGCACCGCCCAGCTTGGCTCGCGCGGCATAAAGGTTAATTTTGACGAAACCCTCAAACAGATTATCGAGCGGGACGAAAGTGACCGCACCAATCCTGCCGGGGCTTTTTATCCGGGGGAAGGCGCCCACTTGCTTGATACGTCCAATTTGGATATAGAGAGCTCACTTCGTGCAGCCATCGCAATTGTTGATGGAGCTGTGACGGGCAAGCCGGATTGATTTATTGATCCAAATTCAACTCTTGCGCGCATCGGGCTCCGGTTTGGCGATTAGGCCGTTTTTGAACGGGCGACATGGCACACGAATAAAATCTGTAATCATATTTGCTGGTCAGCCCAATCCCTGGCGCGCCGGGTTACCCTTTGCTTCAGGTTTTTACCTGAAACCATTTGGATCCCGCAAGGGTCTGGCTCCAGCAAATGTTATTTTAAATCAAACCGCGTTGCGCGCACTAATGGAGTTTTAATGGCACAGCAAACTGTGACGAAAGAAGATTTTGAAGCCCTGTTGATGGATAGTTTCATCGACCATGAACCGCTTGAAGGCACAGTGGTCAAGGGCATAGTGGTGGCAGTTGAAAAAGATCTCGCCATCATTGACGTAGGGTTGAAAACCGAAGGGCGGGTGCCGCTCAAGGAATTTGGAGCCGCCGGCAAGGACGGATCGATCGCCCCTGGGGTTGAGGTTGAAGTCTATGTCGACCGGGTTGAAAACGCGATGGGGGAAGCGGTTTTAAGCCGCGAAAAAGCCCGGCGCGAAGAAAGCTGGGTACGTCTGGAAAAGCAGTTCGAGGCCGGCGAAAAAGTCGAAGGCATCATTTTCAATCAGGTCAAGGGCGGCTTTACCGTCGATCTGCAAGGGGCGATTGCCTTTTTGCCGCGTTCGCAAGTGGATATCCGCCCGATACGCGACATCGGCCCGCTAATGAATGTGCCCCAGCCTTTCCAGATCCTGAAAATGGACAAGCGTCGTGGCAATATCGTTGTTTCGCGCCGCGCCATTCTCGAGGAAAGCCGGGCCGAGCAGCGTTCTGAAATCGTTGCGCGGCTGGCCGAGGGTCAAACCGTTGAAGGTGTGGTCAAAAACATCACCGATTATGGCGCATTTGTTGATCTGGGGGGCATTGACGGCCTGCTCCATGTCACCGATATCGCCTGGCGCCGGGTCAATCATCCGTCCGACGTTTTGACAATCGGTGAAACGATCAAGGTTCAAATCGTTCGCATCAATCTTGAGAGCCATCGTATTTCTCTGGGGATGAAACAGCTTCAGGCCGATCCGTGGGATGGCATCAAGGCCAAATACCCCGTTGGCGCCAAATTTACCGGCCGGGTTACCAACATCACCGATTATGGTGCTTTTGTTGAGCTGGAGCCGGGCATTGAAGGGCTGATCCACGTTTCGGAGATGAGCTGGACCAAGAAAAACATCCATCCGGGCAAGATTGTCGCTACTTCCCAGGAAGTCGAGGCAATGGTGCTTGAGGTTGATCCTGAAAAGCGCCGGATCTCTTTGGGGCTGAAACAGTGCAATGACAATCCGTGGGATTCGTTTACCGAACGTCACCCGATCGGGTCCGTTGTTGAGGGTGAAGTCAAGAACAAGACCGAGTTTGGCCTGTTCATTGGTCTGGATGGCGATGTCGACGGCATGGTCCACCTCTCGGATCTCGACTGGAAGCAGCCGGGTGAGGAAGCGCTTTTGGCCTATGAGCGCGGCGACAGCGTCAAGGCGGTGGTGCTTGATGTCGATATCAACAAAGAGCGTATTTCGCTTGGTATCAAGCAGTTGGCTACCGAAGGGCTGGCCGAAGGTTCAGGCGAGGGCGGCGGACTGCGTCGCGGCGCGGTTGTAACCTGTACGGTAACCCAGGTTAATTCCGGCGGCATTGAAGTGCAGTTGGGTGACAGCGAAATGACCGCTTTCATCCGCCGTGCTGATTTGAGCCGGGATCGTTCCGAACAGCGCTCCGAGCGGTTTGCGGTTGGCGACAAGGTTGATGCCCGCATCACCCAGTTCGACAAAAAGACCCATCGGGTCGGTCTCTCGATCAAGGCGCTGGAAATCGCCGAGGAAAAAGAAGCCGTCGCCCAGTATGGTTCTTCGGATTCGGGCGCTTCGCTTGGCGATATTCTTGGTGCGGCCCTTAAGGATCGCAACGAATAAAGCTGCGGACAAACCAATATTGTCGATAAAATACGCCCGCGTTTCAAAATTATTGGAATGCGGGTGTTTTTTTCGCCGTCAGGCCGTAAACATGGATGTGCGGTAATTTGAGGCCAACAAGGCAAGGCACACCAGACATATGATTTCTTCTGAGAACAATCCCGACCATATTTTTGTGACCAGCACCCTGCGCCGCTCGCTTGGCCGGTGGCGTATGGTTGCTTTTGTGGCGCTTGGGGTGGCTTTGCTGGCTTTTTCCGTCCGGCTGGTTTCAGAGTTTAAAACTCCGGAAAATTATATCGCCCTGGTCAAAATAGACGGGGTGATCGCCACCAGCCCCGAGCGTATGGCGGTATTGGAGCAACTGGGAGAAAACGAACAGGTCAAGGCGGTTGTGGTGCGTATCAACTCGCCAGGAGGGACCACCGCTGGCGGTGAAGAGCTTTATGAGGGCCTGTCAAAACTCAGGGCGCAGAAGCCGGTGGTGGCGGTTATCAGCGAACTTGGCGCCTCCGCCGCCTATATGGGGGCGATTGCAACCGACAGGATATTTGCCCGCCGGTTGTCGCTGGTGGGCTCGATTGGCGTTTTGATCCAGCATATTGATGCCAGCGGACTGCTCAATACTATCGGTATCGACATGCAAAAGGTCGCCTCGGGACCATTGAAGGCGGAACCGGAAATCAACAAGCCACTGGCCGGGAAAGTACGAGACAGTTTTCAGGCGCTGGTCGATGACAGTTTTAACTGGTTTGTTGACATTGTTGCCAAACGGCGCGGATTAAGCCGGCAAAAAACGCTGGAGCTGGCCGATGGGCGGATCATGAACGGACGCATGGCGCTAAGCGCCGGGCTGATCGATCAGATTGGCGGCGATGGTGAAGCGATAGATTGGCTTGAAAGGCAAAAAGTGCCCTCCGGCCTGCCCGTGCTTGAGGTATATCCACCAGCGCCAGGTGATTGGCAGCGGTTTTTGCAATTAGTGGGCCAAAACGCGCAGAATATGTTAGGATTTGGCCTGTTGCCATCCAATGGCAGCGCGCTTGACGCTATGGTTTCGCTTTGGCAGGTTGGAAATCAGGCGCAATGATATTATAGCAAATAATTGGCGGAATTGGATATTTGGGGGTGCAAATGATAAAATCGGAACTGATACAAAAACTGGTTAATGAAAATCCGCATTTGTATCAACGGGATGTGGAAAATATCGTTGGTGCGGTGCTCGATGGCATCTCTGATGCGCTGGCGCGTGGTGACCGGGTTGAGTTGCGCGGATTTGGCGCGTTTTCGGTCAAGAACCGCCCGGCAAGGGTTGGGCGCAACCCCAGAACCGGCGAAAAGGTCGAGGTCGGGGAAAAATATGTTCCCCAGTTCAAGGCCGGCAAGGAAATACGCGAGCGGTTGAACCGGTAATTTGCTTGAAGCATTATCGTGAAGCACTATCCTGGGGCAGCAAAAGCCGCCCCGTGTGCCGTTGTGGCGGCAATGAATAATACCAAACAGGTCAAGGATTACTCTCTTTGGTATAAATTATCGGGTCGGGGTTTGATATGTTTAAGCGTTTGGTGAGCTGGTTCATTCTGGTGCCGTTAAGCTTGCTGCTGGTGGTTTTTGCCTTGGCCAACCGGCAATTGGTTGTGGTTAATTTTGATCCGCTGCCGCTACAAACCCCATTGCTTGCGGCGGTAGAGGTTCCTTTGTTCGTGGTTATTTATGGCGTTCTGATTGCCGGTATTTTTTTAGGCGGGTTTGCCGCCTGGTTTGCCCAAAGCACTCAGCGCCGCCAGAAACGTTTGTGGCGCCGCCAGGCGCGCAATCTGGAAAAACAACGCGACAATATCAGCCAAAAGGGCACAAGCATCAAGGCTGTGACCACCCCGGGCGCGCGAGAAAAAAGCGCTCTTGTTGACCCTTTACGATAATCCGGCATGATCCAGTTATCATGACCCATAATATCATCATCAAGATTTGTGGCATCCGTGATGCGCGTACCCTTGAGGCAATTATTGCGGCGGGTGCGGATATGGTTGGCTTTGTCCATTTTGGCAAAAGCCCGCGCCATTTGAGCCTTGTTGAAATCGGCACACTGGTTGTGCAGGCCCGCGGCCGCATCCAAAGCGTGGTTTTGCTGGTTGACCCGGATGATGAGCTGGTTGGCCAGGTCAAGAAGCTGGCCCCTGACATTATTCAACTCCATGGCCATGAAAGCCCAAAACGGGTTGAGCAAATCCGTTTTCAATCCGGAATTGAGACCATGAAAGCACTTCCCATTGGCGGGCCTGAGGATATTTTGGCTATCAGGGATTATCTTGGGGTGGCTGACCGGCTGTTGCTTGACGCCAAGCCGCCAAAAGAGGCAAAGCGGCCCGGCGGGCTTGGTGCGGTGTTTGACTGGAGCCTGTTAAAGGCGCTTGACGGGCAAGTGGAATATATGCTTTCCGGTGGCTTGAACCCGGCCAATGTCGCCGCCGCCATCAACAAGGTTTGGCCCGTGGGGGTTGATGTTTCTTCCGGCGTTGAAAAAGCCCCGGGCGAAAAAGACATTGATATGATTAGTAGTTTTATTGCCAATGCGCGCCACAGCACATAATACCAAAGGCGACTTCCTTTGGTATAAACCCGAGCAAAAAGCGAACCGGATTATGGGTGAACATTTAAAAGCCAATTCATTGATGGATGGTCCCGATAAAGATGGCCGCTTCGGCAATTTTGGCGGCCGCTTTGTCGCTGAAACCCTGATGCCGCTGGTTTTGGAGCTTGAAGGGGCTTATCGCGACGCGCGCAACGACCCTGAATTCAAGAAACAGCTCGATGATCTCAACGCCAATTATACCGGTCGTCCCTCCCCTTTATATCATGCCGAAAGGATGAGCGAACATTTAGGGGGGGCGAAAATCTATTTCAAGCGCGAGGAGCTCAACCACACCGGTTCGCACAAGCTCAATAATTGCCTGGGGCAAATTCTTTTGGCCAAACGGATGGGCAAAACCCGCATCATTGCCGAAACCGGGGCTGGTCAGCACGGGGTGGCCACCGCCACCGTTTGCGCGCGGTTTGGCCTGCCATGTGTCATCTATATGGGAGAAACCGACGTCAAGCGGCAGGCGCCTAATGTTTTCCGCATGAAACTTTTGGGGGCGCAAGTCATTCCGGTCAGCGCCGGGGCCGGTACCTTGAAGGACGCAATGAACGAAGCCCTGCGCGATTGGGTGAGCAATGTTGATGATACTTATTATTTGATCGGAACGGCGGCCGGGCCGCACCCCTATCCGGAAATGGTGCGCGATTTCCAGTCGATTATCGGCTTTGAGTTGCGCGACCAGTTCGAAAAGGCCGAGGGCGGAGTGCCTGAGGCGATCGTTGCCTGCATTGGCGGCGGCTCCAATGCCATCGGCACTTTTTATGCTTTTCTTGATGATGAGGATGTCAGTCTTTACGGCGCCGAGGCGGGCGGGCATGGCATTGAGGTTGAAAATGGTCATGCCGCCTCAATGACCGGAGGCCGGCCGGGGATACTGCACGGCAATCGCACCTATCTGCTTCAGGATGATGATGGCCAGATATTGGAAGGTCATTCGATTTCCGCCGGTCTTGATTATCCCGGTGTCGGGCCCCAGCATTCGTTTCTAAAGGATATTGGCCGGGTAAACTATGTGCCGATAACCGACAAGGAGGCGCTCGCCGCCTTTCAGTTATGCACGAAACTTGAAGGCATAATGCCGGCGCTGGAAAGCGCGCATGGCTTGGCGCAGGTGATCAAACTCGCCCCCAATATGAGCAAGGAGCACTCGATTGTTCTTTGTCTTTCCGGGCGCGGGGACAAGGATGTGGAAACCGTGGGCAGATATTTGGGTGTTGAATTATGAACCAAGAGAGAATAAGCGCCCGTTTTGCCAAATGCGCTGCTGAAAATCGCCCGGCTCTGGTGACTTTTGTTACCGCCGGGGACCCGGACATCAAAACCTCGCAGGAAATCATCAACGGGCTGCCCGCCGCCGGGGCTGATCTGATTGAAATGGGCATGCCTTTTTCCGACCCGATGGCTGACGGCCCCGCGATCCAGATGGCCGGGCACAGAGCGTTAAGGGCCGGGCACAATACAAAGAAAACGCTGGAGATGGTGCGCAATTTCCGCCTCAAGGATCAGCAAACCCCGATCATTCTGATGGGATATTATAACCCGATCTATATTTATGGCGTTCAGGAGTTCATCGATGATGCGCTGGCGGCGGGGGTCGATGGGCTGATCATTGTTGATCTGCCGCCTGAAGAGGACGCCGAATTGTGTTTGCCGGCGATAGGGGCCGGGCTCAATTTTATCCGCCTGACCACCCCGACCACTGATGACGAGCGGCTGCCGGTGGTTTTGAAAAACGCCTCCGGTTTTATCTATTATGTTTCAATGACCGGGATCACCGGGGCGGCGCTTACCAATCATGAGGCGGTTGGCAAGGCGGTAAAACGGATAAAATCGCACACAAAGCTGCCGGTGGCGGTCGGGTTTGGCATCAAAACAGCAACAGACGCCGCCCTGATCGGGCGTGTTGCCGACGGAATTGTAGTTGGCAGCGCCTTGATCAACGCGCTGTCGGCAACGCTGAAAAACGACCAGGCGGGCGAAAACAGCGTTGCGGCGGTGCATGATCTGGTGGCTTCGCTGGCCGCCGGGGCGGCCCGGGCGCGCAATCAGCCTGTAAAGGACAAAAGCAACTAGTGGCTTTTCCCGCTCTGGCCGACCTGATAAGTTACAAAAACAATACCTATATAAAAGGTTCGAGCTGGCAATGCCGGCATCAACAAAACATAGCTGGCAAGATTTGAAGGATTGCTATGAACTGGATCAACAATGTTGTCAGGCCCAAAATCCGTTCTTTTCTGAACAAGAAGGAAACTCCGGATAATTTATGGGTCAAGTGCCCGGTTTCCGGCGAGATGGTGTTTTATAAGGATCTGGAGGCCAACCAATGGGTTGTGCCCGGCTCTGGCCATCATATGCGCATCAAGGGCCGCGACCGGCTGGACAGTTTTTTTGACGGCGGTATTTACGAGGAATTCGAATTTCCCAAGCCGGCTCAGGACCCGTTGAAATTTCGCGACACCAAGCGCTATAGCGACCGGCTGCGCGACAATCGCAACAAGACCGGGATGGACGACGCCATTCTGGCCGGACAGGGCCATGTGCTGGGCCATAAAATCATTGCCTGCGTGCAGGATTTCGAGTTCATGGGTGGCTCATTGGGTATGGCGGCGGGCAATGCAATCGTTACCGCCATGACCCGCGCGGTTGAAAACAAGCTGCCTTTTGTATTTTTTGTCGCCTCTGGCGGCGCGCGGATGCAGGAGGGCGTGCTGTCCCTGATGCAAATGCCGCGCACCACCGTTGCCGTACAGCGCCTGCGCGAAGCCGCCCTTCCCTATATCGTGGTTTTGACCAACCCGACCACCGGTGGGGTCACCGCCTCCTACGCCATGCTCGGGGATGTGCAAATCGCCGAACCGGGAGCCCAGATCGGATTTGCCGGGGCGCGGGTGATCGAACAAACCATCCGCGAAAAACTGCCCGAGGGCTTTCAGCGCTCCAAATATCTGCACGAACATGGCATGATCGACATGGTGGTGCATCGCCATCATCTACGCGAAACCATTGGTTCGCTTATTGGCATTCTTACCAAGGTGCCAAGCACGGCCGCTGTTACGCGCAAAACCACGCCCGCGATTGCAAACAGTGAGGAAACCGGGCTGGAAACCCCGGTTGATGATGATCTGGCAATTGTTCCGCCCGAGGCCGCGCACGCCGAGTGAACAAGACCGACAAGATACTGGCCCGGCTTTTAGAGCTGCACCCTGAAAAGCTGATCGATCTCAAGCTGGATCGTGTCGAGCGCCTGCTTGAAGCGCTTGGCCGCCCGCAGGACCATTTGCCGCCGATCATTCATGTTGCCGGAACCAATGGCAAGGGATCAACCATTGCCCATTTGCGAGCTTTTTTGGAAAGCGCCGGCAAAAAGGTGCATGTTTCGACCTCCCCGCATCTGGTCAGGTTTGCCGAACGGATCCGACTGGCCGGGGAGCTGGTTTCAGAGCGCGAGCTAAGCGAAGTGCTTCAGTTTTGCGAGGAGCGCAACAAGGGCTTGGCGATCACCTATTTTGAGATTACCACGGCGGCGGCTTTCTATTTGTTTTCCCGCCACAGCGCCGATTATATATTGCTTGAAGTGGGGCTGGGGGGGCGCTTTGACGCCACCAACGTTGTCGACAATCCTCTTGGCGTTATCATCACTCCGGTTTCTATTGATCATACCGAATTTTTAGGCTTCGATCTGGCCTCGATCGCTCATGAAAAGGCCGGGATTTTAAAATCCGGTGCTCCGGCGATTGTTGCCTTTCAGCCTGACGCGGCGCGCCGAGCAATTGAAAAAGAGACTGAAAAGCTTGGGGTAAACGCCAAATATGGCGGGCAGGATTTTGACGCCTATATGCAAAACGGGCGCCTTGTTTATAGCGATGAAAGCGGCCTGCTTGATTTGCCGCCCTCGCGGCTCGTCGGCAAATTTCAGGCGCAAAATGCTGGAGTGGCGATTGCCGCGTGCCGTTATTTTTCTTTGCCGGTAAGCGACAAGGATATTGAAAACGGGCTAAGGGCGGTTGAATGGCCGGGCCGGCTGATGGCGCTTAAAAGCGGTAAATTGTGCGATATTTTATCTCCCGGCCAGCAATTATGGCTTGATGGCGGCCATAACGAGGCGGCGGCAAAAGTGCTGGCGAATTCTCTTGGCGAGATGCTTGTGGCGAAAGAAAACATACCATTGGTTTTAATATTCGGTGCTTACGCCAATAAGGATGCCAGCGGATTTCTAGCCCATTTTAAAAATATCGCCAGTAAAATCATCACCATTCCCCTTGCCGGAGACCGTGAGAGCTGGGATAATTTCAAGCTGGCCGAAATCGCCCGCAATCAGGGGTTTGAAGCCAGCGCCCAAAGCGATGTCATGACAGGGATGCACGAAGCGAGACGGACAAAAAACGCTTTTGTGGTAATTTGCGGTTCCCTGCATCTGGCCGGTCAGGCGCTGGCATTAAACCAAACGCCGCTCAAATAACCCTCCCCGCTTTGCGGGGCGGTTCCCCCTAAAGTCCTCCCCCGCCTGCGGGGGAGGGTTGGGTGGGGGTATCAAGAAATGCTTTTTATTCAGCGTGGCCTTCAAGCCATTTGGCCAGGGCGGCCTTGGGGGTTCCCGCGCCAATTTTCATGTCGGCTGCTTCCCCGTTCTTGAACAGGATCATGGTCGGGATTGAACGTACGCCATATTTGATGGTGGTGTTGGGGTTTTCATCAACATTGAGCTTGGCGATCTTGACCTTGCCGGCCAACTCGCCGGACAATTCTTCCAGAACCGGGGCAATGGCCTTGCATGGGCCGCACCATTCGGCCCAAAAATCAACAAGGACGGGGGTTTTGGCTTCAAGGACTTCCTTGGTGAAATCGCTGTCTGATATTTTCTGGGTCATTGGTCGAGCCTTTTATTAGCAAATACTGTTATACGCCTAGGTAGAGAGAATCATCGACGGTTTCAAGGTATATCGATAAAATTGAAATTTTGTGTGCTGTCCAGCAATTGTTTGTTTGAGAGATACATCAGGGTTTGGCTGGCGCTCCAATAAATTGCCGCCTGGGCTGAAAGATCAGGGAAAAGCCGCATTGCCGCCTGTAAATAAAGCCCCAGTTGCATCTTATAGGCTAAGGAAAGATCATTGGGGTTTGCCGGGGGCGTGGCATTTGACTTGAAATCGACAACCAACGCCTGCCCGTTTTGGATAATCAGCCGGTCAATGCGGCCAACAAGACGCGCTGGTTTTGAGTTTTTAAAACCGGAAATTAAAATCGGCAATTCGGCGCGCGAGTTTTTTCCAAACAAAAGCTGTGCATCCGGACCGCTAAATATCGCCAGGGCCTTGGCAGTCAGTTTTTCCTGGACTTGCGGCTGGTCGGGCAAAAGTTTTTCTATTGCCTTACCGGCGATTTTTTGACGTTGGCCGGGCTCAAAATCCGCCAGATGTTGCAACAAGGCGTGCAAGGCAACACCCTCGTTTTTGGCCTGATCGGCGGTTGTGGGTTCACGGGCGTTATTTTGTGGCGCAACAATTGTTTCAAAATCGGCGCTGCCTGCGAGCGAGGGATGAACGATCTCTGGTTCGTACAGCCGCTCAAGCGGGCCTGGCAATGGCGGCGGCGGCGGCTCTTGAGGCATTTTTTCCGGATGTTTTTTTATTTCCAGACGTGCCGGGATTTTTTCAGGAAAACGCAGGCCGGCTTCATCCTCGCCAAAAATTTTTACCGTGGCGCATTGTTCTTTAAGGGCGTCTTCAACAGCCTGATACCAGGTGCTCTCAAGCTTGCCTTTCTTGTTCAAATAGCCGGTTATATAAAGTTCGTCCTCGGCTCTGGTCATGGCGACATAAAGCTTGCGCCAATATTCGGCCATCTGGGCGTCTTTTGCCGGTTGGCGCAGCAAATTGTCGGTGAGGGCGGTGTGGTTTTGCGCAGGCGAGATATGGGCCAGAAACGGGGTTGGCCCGCCCCTGACAAAAACCGGGCTTGATTTGATCTCGCAACTGGCGGCGTCAGCCAGAATGACAATCGGGGCTTCAAGGCCCTTGGCCCCGTGAACGGTCATTATCCGAACGCCGCCGGTTGTTGAAAATTCGCGTTTTATCGAAATCTTACGCACCCGCATGCTGGCCAGAAACCCCTGCAATGATGGTTGTGTGCTTTGTTCATGGGCCAGTGCCAGATCCATGAATTCGTTGATAACATCTTCAATTTCTCCGCCCAGGCGCATATAAAAGCGCCGCAAACCGCCTGAGGCGAACAATATATGGGCAAAAAACTCGTACGGGCGGTCAAAATCAACAACATCGCGCCAGCCAGTCAGCTGCTCCAGAGCAATGTGGGCAAATTTTTGGGTTTTTGCCTTTTCCCTGAGGGCGCTCCAGACGCTGGTGTGTTTTTTGCGGCCAATACACAGGCTTTCAAGCTCGCTTTCGCTCAGGGAAAAAAGGGGCGAGCGCAAAAGCGTGGCTAAACTCAAATCATCCTCAGGGGTCAGCAAAACATCGCCAAGGGTCAAAAGATCGCGCACCACTATATGTTCGCTTACCGGCAGGCGATCGGCACCCGGGGTCGGTATGGCGGATTTTTTCAAGGCGCGAATTATTTCTTCAAAAAGCGGACCGCGCGATTGCACCAATATCAATATGTCGTCGGGGCGAACCGGGCGCTGACGCTGCGCCAGCGGACGGTTTTTTTCCAGCCAGTGGCAAATCTGGCCAACAATGCGCCTGGCCAGTTGATATTGGATGGTTTTGCTCGATATTTGCGGGGAAGTTGGCCATTTCGTTTCTTTGGCGGCATCGCTTGTATCGCGCAATGGTGGCCACAGCGTTACCATGCCACCCTTGTCCGTACGCGCGCTTTCGTGCGGTTCCGGCTCGCCCGGCCATAAAAGAGCCTCGCTGATATCCTGGCGAATGCTCACATAATCAATTGCTGTGAGAATATTTTCAAGAGTACGGAAACTGGCCCGGAAGCGGATATTTTCCCATTTTTTCCGGGAATTGGCGGCCCTGTTCCTTAACAGGCGTCCGGTCTCGCCAAACAGTGCCGGGTCGGCGCCCTGAAAACTGTAAATTGATTGTTTTTCGTCTCCGACCGCAAAAACAGAGCGTGGACGCTCAACAGCTCCTTGCCCGGCGAAAAACTCCTCAACCAGTTTTGTAACCACATTCCACTGGTCCGGGTTGGTGTCCTGACTTTCATCAACCAGAATATGGGTCAGGGAACTGTCAAGCTTGTAGCGCACCCATTCAGCATCTTGTTTTTTCGTGATCAGGGCTTCAAAGCGGGTTACCAGATCATCAAAATCAAGCCGTCCGCGAAATTGTTTGCCATTTTCATAGCGTTTGTTGATCGCGCCAAGAACGTCAAGCAGAGCTTCGGAAAGTTCAGCAATTCGGACATGTTTTATCGCTCCAAGCAATTCTTGGAGCCGTTCGGCTTCCTTGAGCATCAATGCGGCCAGTTCCGGGTCCTGATCCAGGATTTTCTTTTTTGGAAATCCACTAGTGCGCGCTGTTCCGGCGTTGGTTAAAAAAGCCTTGAAAAAATCGGCAAGTTTGGGCCGGTTCCAATCAATCCTGGCCAAAAGATCTTCAAATTTGCGTTCACCATCCCCGGGAGGGGTCAACTCGAAAACCCGCGCTGCCAGATGGCGGTTGAAAACACAAGCTGACAGGCCGGCTTGTTCCAGATCGGGGATGGTTTGATTTTTGTCAATGCCGATTGCCTTGCGCAAATTTGCCTTGGCCTTTTCCGGGTCGGCCAGAACCTGTTTCAACTGACGAGCCTGGCCAAGGGCCGAATCAACCGCCGTTTCAATCTGGGCGTCGCTAAGGGTGGCAAAAAGCTTGCCCACCGCACCGGCTGTTTTTTCGTCGCCCGCCAGCCCCTCGGCGAGTACTCGCTCGCGCGCAAGCCGTACCATTTCAGCTCGTTCCGCGTCCTCAATGACACAAAACCCGACCGGCACCTCCGCTTCAAGGGGAAAGCGATGCAATGCCGCCTCGCAAAACGCATGAATGGTGTTGATCTTCAGCCCGCCGGGGGTTTCAAGCGCGTGGGCAAAAAGGGTGCGCGCGCGCGCCATTTGTTTGGCAGAAGGCGCCATGCCGCCAAGAGCGTTCAGGGTTTTGTGCAATTCAGCCTCCCCGATCACCGCCCATTCGCTTAGCCTGAAAGCTACCCTTTGGCTCATTTCGGCCGCCGCGGCCTTGGTATAGGTAAGGCACAGGATATTTTCCGGAGCAACCCCGGACAACAACAGGCGCAACACCCTTTCGACCAGAATATGGGTTTTGCCCGACCCGGCATTGGCCGAAACCCAGGCCGAGCAGTCAGGGTCTCCTGCTTTTAGCTGGTTTTTGACAATATCAGGGGTTGGGCTGGCCCGGCGCTCGTTCAATTTTCGCCCTCCACGCCGTCAACAAGCGCCCATTCGTCGCTACGCGCCAGATGATCGTAAGCCCCGCGAAAGTTCTGGTTTTGCTTGGGCAGCAATCCGGGGTGCATTGGCTGGTGGTCACTGAACAAATATAGTTCGGCCCGCTTTTCAAGCCGTTTTATAATTTCATTACTGGCTGCCGCCATGTCCATATTATCAGGCAGAACAAACCCGCTTGGTTTGAAAGCTTCCGGCCCGGCTCCGATCTTGATATAGGTCAGGGCGCTGGAGGTGGCCGGCGGGCCGCCATCAAACCCGCAAGCCTTGACAATGGCCGCCTCGAGCAGCATTTGCGGGGCCAGAAAACTTTTCATGTCAGAGGGAGCAGGAATGGATCCGGTTTTGAAATCGATAATTTCAACGCTGTTGTCGGATAAGATATCAATGCGGTCGGCGCGGCCCCTGAGGGTAAAATCCTTTCCGGCAATTGGAAAAGTCCAGCGCAGGTTTTTTTCCGCGTGTCTTTTGAGCACATTGGCTTGCCGGTTGCGTTCAAAGTGCAAAAATCCTTCAATGACGGTTTGAAAGCGGCGCAACCAGATGTCGCGCCGGTCGGGGGCGGCTTCAAGAGCTGAAAATATTTCACTGGCAATATCGTGCATGATTTGTGCGCTATTTTCGGCCATAACATCATGTTCTTCGTCGATAAAGCGCGCGAAAATCTCATGAACCAGATTGCCGCGCTCGCGCGCACCGACCTCTTCGCCCAAAGGGTCAAGCGGTTTTAAAGAGAGCACATATTTCGCATAAAGGTCGTATGGCGAACGAATTAGGGTTTCAATCTCGGTGACTGACAGGGATTTCGGGCGCACTCGGGCAGGCGGGCTTGGCGCCGGGCGGGATGCCGGGGTTATTTGTGCCGCCTGGTCAAGCATGCGGGCGGTTCGCAGCAGTTTGTCGCCGCGCTCCAGCATGGCGCTGCTGGCCTCATTTCCAACAAAACCCAAAAAACGTTGCACCAGGCGCGAGCGGGCGGCCGGGCTGGTGCCAACCCGTTCGGAAAAGGCCAAAATGATTTTTTGTCCGCCCATGGCCATTTCAAAATCATGGGCGGCCAGCCCGTGCTGGCGCTCGGGGGGCTCCAAACCGGCCTTGAGCCGCATCCCCCGGCTCAGCCAGGGGCCCGGATCGGCAATTTCCGGCCAGCTCCCCTCATTAAGAGCGCTTAAAATAATCAGATCGGCGGATTGCAGGCGTGCTTCCAGGCGCCCCCAGATCGCAATGTCATGGCGGTAGGTTCCGGGTTTGCGCACACTAAAGCCCGCCATCAGCACTTCGAGAACCTCAGAGCTGTCAAGAGCGGACAGCGCCGGGCCGTCAAGGGGCGTTTCCTTTAGCGCTTGCGCCCAGCTTGCAAGCTCTTTTGCGCCTGGCAATTGAGGAGATGTTTCTTTTGGCGCTGCAATGCGCAAGGCGGCAATGGTTTCAACAATAGCTGCGCCCAGTTGTGCCGGGGGAAAGGATTTTTGGGCAAAAACAACAAAAACCGGCGCCAGCGCCGCCTTGAGGTCATCAAGAAAGCGCAAAATCTTTTTTGCATCCTTCTGGTCAAGCTGACGGGCGGCATGGGGCAGCGCGCCGTCAACATTGTGGGCAACAAGCTGGTGCAAACCGGCAAATCCCGGCATTGGCCGCTGGCCACGCAGCAGGGAAAATTCGATCATATGAGCCAGATTGCTCATTTGCTGTCTGGTCCGGCCAAAAGTCACATAGCGATTGTTCAACAGGGCCATCAGATCAACCGGGCCGATATTGCTGGCGAAAAGCGCCAGAACCTGACGCGCCAGACGCCCCGCGCGCGAGTGGAACAAGGCCATGCCGGCGCTGTCGTCAACCGTAATATCAAAGCGTTTCAACCCGGCAATGATCCGGCGCGCCAGATTGCGATCTGGAGATATTATGCCCACTGTTTGATTTTTTTCCAGCGCGTTGCGGGCGGCAATGGCAATCGCCAGCGCCTGCTCCTGTTCGGTGCGGGCTTTGGCGATCATTATGTCTTTGGTTGCATTTTTTATATCGGGAGCAGAGAATTTTTCCCTTATATCATGCCAATGGGCGGTTTGCCCGGCCAGCGCCAGCGAGGCGCGCACCAGCTCATTTCGCCTGGTTTCTTGCTTGCCGGCGAGTTCGATTACCGATTGCGGGGTCTGTTTCAAACGGGATAATAATCGGGCCAGCCCATATTGGGGGTGGCCATGCGGGCAGGCGTCAATATCAAGCAGGCGGGCAAAATCTTTTTTGTCAAGGCTGGTGTCAAGACCGGGCAAAACCAGCGCTCCGCGTTCAAGTTTGATGATTGCCGCCATCAGCTGGGCGCTGGCGGGCACCGAACCGGTGGAGCCGGCGGCGATTACCGGGCGTCCGCCAAAGCGCGATTGCAGGGTTTGTGCCTGTTTTTGCAGCTTCAGATTTTTTAACGTCCAGAGATCGACCTGTTTGCGTTCCCCAAGGATTTCTGGCCAGGCGCTCAGGATGATTTCAAGAAAATCCATATTGAGCTGCCCGTTTTTTGGCAGATTTTCCGGCATGATTTGGCGCAGGGCGGCCGGGGGTACTTGCTCGATTTCAAAATCATCGATCAGCCGGGCCAGGCTGTCGGCCATTTGCAATATCCGTGTCGGGTTCAACTGTTTTGAAGTCGGATCAACAAGGGCGGCATCGGGGTGGGTTTTCGCCCAGGCTTCAATCAGGCGCGCCAACAGAAAACGCCGCTCCATTGGCGATATTGCATTAAGTGCAACCGGGGCGTCAACGAAAGGGGAAAACAGCTCTTCTTGTTCTTCCTCATCATCAAAGGTGCGAATGTCAGGCAGCATTGCCGCCCCTTTTTGCGCCTCGGCAAAAATTTCGCTCAGCGCCAGGCAGGCGCGCCGGGTTGGCAGGATAATGGTGACATCGCTGAGCCAGAATGGATTGCTTTTTGGCCAGTTGGGTAAAAGCGGGCCCTCAAGAACGGATGTAACCAGGGTTTTGAGAAAAGGGGCGGTCGAGCTGATCGAAAAAACCTTGTTTTTCATTTTGTTATCCGCCGGAAAATTCAGGAAAAAAGACGCTCAGATCATGCTGGCCGTTCACGGATTTAATGTTGATCCGGCGGCCTGTGCCATCATCAGGGATTTCAAGGGATATGATCAGGTCGGCCCGGCTTTCCAGCTCGGGGGCGCGTTGAGCCCATTCAATGAGCACCAAGGCGTTTGGGTTGTCGTCAAGCCCCAGCTCGTCAAGCTCTTCGGGCTCATTGAGCCGGTAAAGATCAGCGTGTAAAATCGACCAGCCCTGCCCCTGATAGGGCAAAACCAGCAAAAAGGTCGGCGAGGGCACTTCCAGTTCGGGAGTTTTCAGCAAAGAGCGAATGAGCGCGCGGGCCAGGGCGGTTTTGCCAGCGCCAAGGTCGCCGGCAAAAAGCACCAGATCGCCCTGGTTGACGATTTTTGCCAGCAATGAGCCGATTTTGCCGGTGTCCGGCTCGTCAGGAGCAAAAATCAGCGCCGTTTGTGAAGCCGTCTTTTTTTCATTGCTCATTATTATTCGCAAGAAGCGCTGTTGCCGGAGAAACCACATAAGGGGTGGCGTCGGCCGGAAGGTTGACAATAACCCGGGTGCCGTTGGGCTCTCTTGCCTCTATATTGAGATTGCCGCCATGCAATTCAACAAACGCATTAACTATTGTCAGTCCGAGACCGGCCCCGCGCTGGCGGCCCTCGACGGACTGGCCTTCAAAGCGCTGGAACAGGGCGCCAACCATTTCGTCGGGCACCCCGGCTCCTTCGTCCTCAACGATGAAACGGATCCAGTCGCCGCGCGCTTCCACCGACAGGTCGACGCGGGCGCCGGGGGCGGAAAACTTGGCCGCGTTGGATAAAAGATTGTAAAGAATTTGTACGATGCGCGACCCGTCAGCAATAAGGAGCGGTAGTTTTTCGGGCAGGTGGACCTTGAGATTGAGCCTTTGCTCGCCATTTACGCCGGCAAAGCTCGCCGCCAGCCCGGCCTTGGCCTTTTCGATCAATTGCGCGATATCGAGACTTTTCAAATCAAGTTCCGCAATGCCGGCATCGACATGGGTCAGGTCCAAAATATTATCTATCAATATCCCCAGCGTGGTGCTGGAGGCGCGGATATAATCGGTATAGGCGCGTTGTTGCTCGTTAAGTTCGCCAAAGCTATCAGAAACCAAAAGGTCGGCAAACCCGATGATATTGGTCAGCGGCGAACGCAGTTCATAAGAAACATTCTGGATAAAGGCGTCCTTGAGGCGGTCGGCGGTGACCAGGGCGTCATTTCTTTCTTTTAACACCTGCTCATATTGGGCGGAGCGGGTGACATCAACAAAGGTGAGCATGGTCTGGCTGTCAGGAAGACGCACGATCGCATAATCAATCAGGCGGCCATCGGAAAGCGAAACCCGGCCGCTTTTATCGGAACGCGACGGGTTGAGATCAACGATGAACTGTTTCATCTCCAACCAGATTTGTTCGCCATCAGCGGAAAGGTTGCGCCCGCATGCCTGGGCGATGCCGTTGATATGGGGCTGGCGGCCCAATTCATTCATTGGCAGTTTCCAGATCGCCGACAGGCGCGGATTGTGCAGGCGCAGGCGGCCGTCAGTGCTGAAAACCGCCACCCCTTCGCTCAAGGCATTAAGGGTTTCGCGCTGCACATTGATCAAGGCCTTGTTGGTGGAGACCAGTTTCAAGCGTTCGGAAACATCCTCGAACACATAAATCATCCCCCCCTGGCTCGAGGCCGGAGCGGCAATGACATTAATGGCGCGCCCGTCAGGCAGGTGCCAGCAATCCTCCCAGGATTTGAGTGATGAATAATATTGGAAATGCCTCTTGCGCCACGCCTGATAATCAGGGACCGAGGGCAAGAGGTCGCGCCGGCGCAAATGGTCAATGATGGCGCGCTCATTCACCCCGTATTGCAGCCAGTCATCATCAAAATGCCAAAGCCTGGCATAGGCCTGGTTGAACTGGGTCAGGTGGCCCTTATGATCAAAAACCGCCACCGGGGTGGTCAGGGCGTCAATCACCCCGCCAATATGCACCATTCCCGAGTTTTGATCGATGCCGGCGCCATCACCGGCCCCGATCAGGCAGCCAACGACAACTCCCCTGATCGAGGAAAGCGAAACCTTGTAGCGCGCCAGGTGCTCTGACTGGGTGGCGACCACCAGCTTTTTGCCCGTTCGTTCCAATTCGCAACGATGCTGGGCAATCTGGGAGGCGGGAAATATCTCGGGCAGTTCCTTTTCGCTCCAGGACAGGCCCATTTCCTTTGCCAGTTTCAAATAAGCCTTATTGGCAAAAACCAGCACATTGTGATTGTTTCTGATCCAGGCGGGTTGTTCGATTATCGCCAATACTGCCTTGATGTTTTCAATGGCGTTGTCAGCAAACAGTTTGATGTCTTTTCCAGCGCCATCCTGAGCGTTGGCAATCATTTGCCGGGGCGAAACGGGATTGGCGGTGGTAACGGCCCCCTGGCTGGCAATCCTGAGGCGCAAGGCGGTTGCCCCGCCAATGGCGCGCCCGGTGGCGCTCAGGGCGCGCCCGTCAAGCGTGGTGATATCTTGTTTGAACGATTGCCCGTTTGCGGCAAGCAGGGCCAGGCAATCTTTAAGCTTTCTGGCGTCTTCAGGGATAAGCCAGTTGGGAAAATCGAGCAGTCGGGAAATGGAATTGCATTGCGGGAAAACCGGCTTGATCTCGCCAAATATTTCCGGGGTGGCCCCAGGGGCCCATAATATGGTGACTTCGCCGATTGTGTTGAGCAAGGCCTCATATTCATCGAGCTTTGCCCGCATCAGCGCAATCCGGCGCTGGCTTTGGCGTTGTTGACTGACGATTTCGCGTCTGGTTTTAATGACCCAAAAGGCGGCGACTATGCCAAAACCAAGTGCGCCGGCGCCAATGGCCAGGGGTGAACTTTCCAGCAGCAGGCTTTGCAGGGCGTCCGGGCTGGCAAGAGTTTGCTCCACTGGCTGGGCAAAAGCCAAGCCAGGGGCAAAAAAGCTGGAAACAGCGCCAAAAAGCGCTGTTGTGCCTTTGCCTTTGTGGAAAAACCACGCTCCCATGCCAAAACGCCTCAAATTAAATTGCCGCTGAAAAGGGAGCCGCCGGCAAAATGGCCCGCAACGCCAGATTGCCCCCCCGAATCATGTTGACAATAGCGGGCGGAAGAATCCGGTAGAAGGGGCAAAATGCTCCTTCTACGTTTTCAGTGGAAAATTTGAGAAATTAACCTTTTAATAACGATATTGTTCCGGCTTGAACGGCCCTGATTGAGGCACTCCGATGTAGTCGGACTGTTCTTTTGACAATTTGGTCAATTTGGCTCCGAGCTTGGCCAGATGAAGTTCGGCGACTTTTTCATCAAGGTGTTTGGGCAGCACATGTACCCCGGCTTCGTATTTGTCGCCCTTGGTCCACAATTCGATCTGGGCCAGGGTCTGGTTGGCAAAAGAGGCGCTCATGACAAAAGAGGGATGGCCGGTGGCATTGCCCAGATTGACCAGGCGGCCCTTGGAAAGCAGAATGATGCGGTTGTTTTCGCTTAATTCGACAATATCGACCTGCGGCTTGACGTTGGTCCATTTGTAATTCTGCAACTCGGCCACCTGGATTTCATTGTCAAAATGGCCAATGTTGCAAACGATCGCCATATCCTTGAGCTTGCGCATTGTATCAAGGGTTACGATGTCCTTGTTGCCGGTGCAGGTGACCACCAGGTCGGCGCGATGGGCGGCATCCTCAAGGGTAACCACCTCAAATCCGTCCATGGCCGCCTGAAGCGCGCAAATGGGGTCGACTTCGGTTACCAAAACCCGTGCTCCGGCCCCGGCGAGCGACTGGGATGAACCTTTGCCGACATCGCCATAGCCGCAAACAATGGCTACCTTGCCGGCCAGCATCACGTCGGTGCCGCGCCTGATGGCGTCGACCAGGCTTTCGCGGCAGCCATATTTGTTGTCGAATTTGGATTTGGTTACGCTGTCGTTGACGTTGATCGCCGGGAATGGCAATGCGCCTTTTTCGTGCAATTGATAAAGCCGCATCACACCGGTGGTGGTTTCCTCGGAAACCCCTTTGATGTTGGCGCGTACTTTGGAATAAAAACCGGGCTCGGCCGCAAGGCGCTTTTTGACCTGAGCGGCGAAAAACTCTTCCTCCTCGCTTTTGGGATGGGCCAGAATGGCGGGGTCGCTTTCCGCCTTGGCCCCGTTGAGCACCAGCATGGTGGCGTCCCCGCCATCATCGAGAATAAGATTGGCCGTCTCCCCGTTTCCCCAATCCAGAATATTGTCGGCAAAATCCCAATATTCTTCGAGCGTTTCCCCCTTGTGGGCGAAAACTGGAATACCGGCGGCGGCGATGGCGGCGGCGGCGTGATCCTGGGTCGAATAGATATTGCACGAAGCCCAGCGCACCTGGGCCCCGAGGGCGACCAGGGTTTCAATCAATACCGCGGTTTGAATGGTCATATGCAAAGAGCCGGCGATACGGGCGCCCTTTAATGGCTGGGTGGCGCTAAATTCTTGCCTTATGGCCATCAGACCGGGCATCTCGATTTCGGCCATTGCGATTTCCTTGCGGCCAAAATCGGCCAGCGAGATGTCTTTTACCGCATAATCGTTGGTTTGTTCGTTCATTGTTTTTTGCTCCACGCAACGCCCAAAAAGAGGCCCGTGCCTCCGGGGGATGTTCTGATTTATCACCGGCTTTTAAACCTTGTGGGAGCTTCTTACAACAAGGATATAAAGAAATGTTTATATGCCAGGTTTATAAAACCCCGCATAAAATAAATTTGTTGCCGAGCTTATAATTCCTCCGGTCCGCCGCTTTCATCGTCCTCGTCAAAGCCGCAACCAACCAGATCGGCGATGGCGTCGAGCGCCTCGCGCGCCTGGCGACCGCGCGCCTTGACCAGAATAAAGGAGCCCGGCCCCGCCGCCAGCATCATCAGCCCCATGATCGAGGTTCCTCCGACACTGACCCCGTCGCGGGTCACGCTGATCTGGGCATCAAACAGCTCGGCGGTGCGCACAAAACGCGCCGAGGCGCGCGCGTGCAAGCCGCGCTGGTTGCAAATGCGCATGCGCTG
>UOEO01000198.1_pt1 | contig 47628 bp, 40 predicted proteins | sample 1989881 | NCBI WGS metagenome assembly UOEO01 (sample SAMEA4712198, study PRJEB27164) | hydrothermal vent metagenome | biome: marine basaltic hydrothermal vent biome; feature: marine hydrothermal vent; material: mineral | place: Pacific Ocean | collected 2011-06-14/2011-07-23 | depth 1691 m
GGCTCGGCCGGAGCGGCGGTCTATACGTTCCGTCAGCCGGGGCTTTATGTCTATCTCAACCATAACCTGATCGAAGCTGTCATGCTCGGTGCTGCCGCCCACTTCAAGGTGGCGGGCGACTGGAACGACAAGCTGATGAAACAGGTGGTTGCGCCAACCGCCATCTAGATTTGGTTTTAAACAAAAACAAAATGGCCGCGCCTGTTACAAGCAGGTGCGGCTGTTTTTTCACCTGGCGCCGGCAGGCTGGTTTTTTCACCTCGTGCCGGCGGGCTGGGCTCGGGCGTTCGCAACCCGTCCTTGCTGGCCCTCGGCGGCGTCGCCTCGGGCGTTCGGCCCCTACCATTGCTGGCCCTCGGCGGCGTCGCCTCGGGCGTTCGGCCCCTACCATTGCTGGCCCTCGGCGGCGTCGCCTCGGGCGTTCGCAACTAAAATCGCTTCTCAAGCGATTTTACCGCCTGCGGCGGTCGTTGCTCACTCCCATTCAATCGTGCCGGGGGGTTTTGAGGTCACATCATAAACCACCCGGTTGATGCCGGGCACCTCGTTGATGATGCGGGTGGCGGCACGGCCTAAAAATTCCATCTCATATGGATAAAAATCCGCCGTCATACCGTCAACCGAAGTCACAGCCCTCAAGGCGCAAACAAATTCATAAGTGCGCCCATCCCCCATCACCCCGACGGTTTGCACCGGCAGCAACACGGCAAAGGCCTGCCAGATCTTGTCATACAAACCGGCTTTTCTGATCTCGTCGAGATAGACCGCGTCGGCGGCGCGTAAAATATCGAGTTTTTCCCGTGTCACCCCGCCCGGGCATCTTATGGCGAGGCCGGGGCCGGGAAATGGATGACGGCCAACAAAACTCTCGGGCAGACCCAATTCGCGCCCCAGCGCCCTCACCTCATCCTTGAACAATTCACGCAACGGCTCGACCAGCTCCATGTTCATCTTTTCCGGCAAGCCACCGACATTATGATGCGATTTGATGGTCACCGAGGGCCCGCCGGTAAACGACACGCTCTCGATAACATCCGGGTAAAGCGTGCCCTGGGCAAGAAAATCCACTTTTCCGAGTTTTTTGGCCACATCATCAAAGGCTTCAATAAACAGGCCACCGATGATCTTGCGCTTTTTTTCCGGGTCGGAAACTCCCTTGAGAGCATTTATGAACAGGTCCTGATGGTTAGCGTGAACAAGCGGAATATTATAGTGGCCACGAAACATTTCGAGTACTTGTTCGGCCTCATCCTGACGCAGCAGACCGTGATCAACAAAAACGCAGGTTAGCTGGTCGCCAATCGCCTCATGGATCAGCACCGCGGCCACCGAAGAATCAACGCCGCCCGACAGGCCGCAAATCACCTTTTTGGTGCCCACTTGCGCCCGGATTTTTTCAATCGCGAGCTGGCGGTAGGCGGCCATGGTCCAATCGCCGCTACAACCACAAATGTTCTTGACAAAATTTTCAAACAACAAAATGCCGTCCGGGGTGTGATGCACCTCGGGGTGAAACTGGGTGGCCCAGATTTTTCTGTTCTCGTTGGCAATCACCGCCAGGGGCGCGCCGGGAGAAGTTGCAACCACTTCAAACCCGTCCGGCAATTTGGTCACCCGGTCGCCATGGCTCATCCATACCTTGTGAGATGTGCCCAATTCCCACACCCCATCATAAAGGGCGCAAGGTTCAACGGGGGTGACATCGGCGCGGCCGAACTCTCGCTCATGCCCCGCTTCCACCCTGCCGCCAAGGGCAACGCACAAAGCCTGCTGGCCATAGCAAATGCCAAGAATGGGAATATTGGCCGCCAGCAATTCGGGTGCGACAATTGGCGCGTTTTCGTCCAAAACGCTGGCCGGGCCGCCGGAAAGAATAATGCCAAGCGGGTTGAGGGTTTCAAGCGCGGCGGCAGCATGGGAAAACGGATGGATTTCACAATAAACACCAAGCTCACGCAAACGCCGGGCAATCAGTTGGGTGACCTGGGAGCCAAAATCAACAATCAGGATGGTTTGGTGCGCAACAGGGGTCATTGAGAAAACTCGCTCTGGTTATTTTCTGATTAGAACCGAAACGAAAAACCCGTCGGTATTTGTGACAAGCGGCGACAGGGTTGTTCCCCATTGGCTAAACAGGGGCCGGACATGAGCGTGCGGAAAAATCTTTTGCCAGCGCTCCTGGGGATCAACAAGGGTAAACTCCGGGTTTCTTTCAAGGAAAGCTTCTATCTGGCTTTGATTTTCCGCCGGCAGCAATGAGCAGGTAATATAAATCAGCTCACCGCCCCCTTTACGAACATAAGGAGCCGCCTCGTCAAGAATTTGGCTTTGCTCGGCCAGGCGCTTTTCAAGCTGCGCTTCGCTCAAGCGCCATTTGGCGTCCGGATGACGCCGCCAGGTGCCGCTTCCGGTACATGGGGCATCAACCACAACCTTGTCCATTTTGCCGGCCAGATTATTCAGAGAGCCTTTTTCAGGCTCGCGCACCTGCGCATTACGGACGGCGGCGCGTTTGAGGCGCTCGTAAATCGGGGCCAGGCGATGGCGGTCGCTGTCATGGGCGAAAATTTGCCCTTTATTGCCCATCATTGCAGCCAGGGCCAGGGTTTTGCCGCCACCTCCGGCGCAAAAATCCAAAACCTGCTGGCCGGGCTGAACGGCTGAAAGGGCGGCAACAATCTGGCTTCCCTCGTCCTGAATTTCCAGCCAGCCTTTTTGATAGGCGGCATCGACGAGCACATTGGGGGCGCGATCTTCGCCAGTACCGGCCTTGATGCGCAACCCGGTTTGTGCGATTTCGGTGGGGCGCGGGTCAAAACGCTTCAGGCTTTTTATCACCCGCTCGCGGCTGGCGCTTAACCGGTTGACGCGCATATCAAGCGGCGGTCGGCGGCACAGCTCTTTGGCTTCAGCTACCCAGTTTTCGCCAAAACCTTGCTTGAAGGCCTGCGTCAGCCATTGTGCAAGATTGGCTACAACATGTTCGGGAGCGCCGGCCAGCGGATCGGGAGCATTGAGCAGTTCCAGCTCCTCCTTGCTGATCGGGTCCGGGGCAAATCTATCAAGGGCAAAGCTGGCGTTTATTTGTTCGGGGTCCTCGCCCCAGTCGCGCACCACAACCGACAAGACCAGCGCCCTTGGCTGGTCCGAACGCATGATAAAGGCGTGCGAAAGCCGCGAGCGCATCACATCATAAACCAGATTACCGATGACGGCGCGATCTCTTGAACCGGCAAAACGGTGCGATTGCCCCCAGTCCCTTAACGCCAGGGACACCGGGCGCTTGAGCGCCTCAATGCTTTCAAGCACCTCGATTGCCGCCGCCATGCGGCCGGGAAGACGCATCAAATTTCTCCTGAAAACTGCGCGCGGTCAAAAAACTCCATTACCGGCTCCCGCGATAATTTGGGCTTTCGCGGGTGATCGAAACATCATGAACATGGCTTTCGCTCAGGGCGGCATTGGATATTTTGACAAAAGTGGCATCGCGCCGGAATGAAGCCAGATCAGGGGCCCCGGTATAGCCCATGGCGGCGCGCAGACCCCCGGCCAACTGGTGCAAGACATTGCCGGCGGCTCCCTTATAGGGCACCTGGCCTTCAATCCCTTCGGGAACCAGTTTCATCTGGTCGGCGACATCTTGCTGAAAATAACGGTCGGCCGACCCGCGCGCCATTGCGCCAACCGAGCCCATGCCGCGATATGATTTATAGGAGCGGCCCTGATAAAGATAAACCTCGCCCGGGCTTTCGTCGGTTCCGGCCAGCAATGAGCCGACCATGGCGCACGAGGCCCCTCCGGCCAGAGCCTTGGCCAGATCGCCGGAAAATTTTATGCCGCCATCGGCAATCACCGGTATCCCCTGTTTATCGGCCTCCTCGCTTGCCGCCATCACGGCGGCCAATTGCGGCACCCCGACCCCGGCGACAATGCGCGTGGTGCAGATCGAGCCGGGACCAATCCCGACCTTTACCGCGTCGGCCCCGGCGTCAATCAACGCTTTGGTTGCCTCGGCGGTGGCAATGTTTCCGGCAACGACACGGGTTGAATTGGATTGTTTCTTGATCCTTGTCACCGCCGCCAACACATGGGCGGAATGGCCATGGGCGGTATCAATCACCAACAGGTCGACCCCGGCGTCGATCAGAAGCATTGAGCGCTCAAAACCCTTGTCGCCAACCGTTGAGGCGGCGGCAACGCGCAAACGGCCCGCGTCATCCTTGATCGCACCAGGATAGGCCTGGGCCTTTTCCATGTCCTTGACCGTGATCAGGCCGATGCAATGGCCGGTCTGGTCAACCACCAAAAGCTTTTCGATGCGATTGGCGTGCAGCAGACGTTTTGCATCATCCTGGGACACCCCTTCGTGCACCGTGATCAGGTTTTCATGGGTCATCAGTTCGGCAATGCGCTGGGCCGGGTTGGTGGCAAAGCGTACGTCACGATTGGTCAAAATCCCGACCAGAATTCCCTTGGCCCGCCCGCCGGTGCCGCCATTGTCAACAACCGGAATCCCGGAAATCGAATAGTGATCCATCAAGGCATGGGCATCGGCCAAGGTGGCGTCAGGCCCGATGGTGATCGGGTTGACCACCATGCCGCTTTCAAAATTCTTGACCTGACGCACCTGCCCGGCTTGTTCATCGGGTTCAAGATTGCGGTGGATGACCCCCATCCCTCCGGCCTGGGCCAGAGCAATGGCCATATTGGCTTCGGTCACCGTATCCATGGCCGAGGACAGGATGGGCAGATTAAGCTCAATGTCCCTGGTGACGCGCGAGCGGATATTAACCTCGGAAGGCATGACCGAGGAAGCTGCGGGCTGGAGCAGCACGTCGTCAAATGTAAGTGCGGCGTCCCCGGTGATCGAAGTAATTATTTTTGCCATTGCCAAGCCCTCCGGCGGGTGTCGCGTTTTGACATGAAACGCATTTTTCAGAAAGTAAAACTGAACATTCGCAAATATGTCAAAGAATCGCATTTGAGATTTGCGGGTTGGCAGCGGTCTCTATCATGCAGTTTCGCCCTTGGCCAGTCTCAAGACGCCAGTAATAAAAGTACTCCGGGTAGCGCTGATTGGTGCCGCTGATAAAGCTGTGCTAAAAAGTGAGTCCCATGTCGAGACCACACAACAACCAACCCGGCAGGCCCTATTCCAAATGAACCGCATTATTCCGCTAATTCTGGCGGTGGCACTTTTCATGGAAATGATGGATTCCACCGTCATCGCCACTTCCCTTCCAGCCATTGCCGCCGATATCGGCACCGAACCGGTGGCGCTCAAGCTGGCACTGACATCATATCTGGTGGCGCTGGCAATTTTCATTCCCCTTAGCGGCTGGCTGGCGGACCGGTTCGGGGCGCGCAATGTGTTCCGGCTGGCCATCGCCGTGTTCATGGTTGGCTCGATTGCCTCGGCCTTTTCCAACAGTCTGGCGACATTCGTCATCTCGCGCTTTGTTCAGGGCATGGGCGGTTCGATGATGACCCCGGTCGGGCGGCTGTTGCTGTTGCGCTCGATCCCGCGCCGCGAACTGGTCGCCGCCATGGCCTGGCTGACCGTGCCGGCGCTGATGGGGCCGATGCTGGGGCCGCCGCTTGGCGGGTTCATAACCACCTATTTTTCCTGGCAGTGGATATTTTTCATCAATATCCCGATCGGGCTACTGGGCATAATCCTGGCTAGCAAATATCTGCCACACCTGAATATCCGCAATGACACGCCCCTGGATTTCAAGGGTTTCGTACTCGCCGGGCTGAGCTTTTCCGGGATTGTGTTCGGGCTTTCGGTAGTCTCCTTGCCCGCTTTGCCGCCGGCATTTGGCATCATTACGCTTGTCGTCGGGCTGGGGGCGGGGTTTGCCTATCTGGGCCATGCCAAAAGAGTTGAAAAACCGCTTTTGGATCTGAAAATCTTTCGCCACAAGGCCTATCGCACCTCGATTGTCGGCGGGTCGATTTTTCGTCTCGGGATCGGGGCGACGCCATTTCTGATCCCGCTGATGCTTCAGATCGGATATGGGCTGACCCCGTTGCAGTCGGGCTCGATAACTTTCGCCAGCGCGGCGGGCGCCATCTTGATGAAATTTGTCGCCAGCCGGGTCTATAAAAAATTCGGTTTTAAAAATATCCTGGCCGGCGGGGTGATCATTTCCTCGGCAACAATCGCAATCAGCGGATTTATCTCGCCGCTCACCCAGATCGGGTTGCTGATTTTCGTGTTGTTTTTCGGCGGTTTCAACCGGGCGATGTTTTTTACCGGGGCCAATGCGTTCGGCTATTCGGATATTTCCGATGATGAGGCGGGACAGGCAACAGCTGTTAGTTCGGTAACCCAGCAGATCAGCATCGCCATTGCGGTGGCGCTGGCCGGGGGGTTGCTTGAAATCAGCTCCTTTGTGCGCGGAGCGGAACTGGGGATGGCGGATTTCCGCTTCGCCCTGGTCAGCGTTGGCCTGTTGGCTATGCTGGCGGCAATCCCGTTCAGCCGCCTGTCGGCCAATGCAGGCAGCAATGTCTCGGGACATCAGGAAAAGATATAGCTCAGCCCTTTAAACGCTTAACCCCTGAAGCCCTAAATCCTTGAAACGCTTAACCCTTGAAGCCTTTGGCGATCAGATAGGTTTCCGCTGAATCCTTGCGGCTGGCCGGCGGTTTGGCATGAAAAGTGGAGGCAAAACGCTGTTTGAGGATGGTGAGCAATTCATGCTCGGTGCCGCCCTGAAACACCTTGGCGACAAAGACGCCGCCGGGCTCCAAAACATCAAAGGCGAACTGGGCCGCCATTTCCACCAGTGCAACAATGCGGATATGGTCGGTGGGCTTGTGCCCCGTTGTCGGGGCCGCCATGTCGGACATCACCAGATCGGCCTTGTTGCCACCCATGGCCTCAATCAGCATTTCGGGCGCATCATCCTCGGTAAAATCCTTTTTGAGAATGATGGTGCCGGGAACCGGAGAGGTTTCAAGGTAATCAATGCCGACAATCAGCGGCTTTTGATCCGTTGAGAGGGTTTTGGCGGCCGCAACCTGCAACCAGCCACCAGGGGCGCAGCCAAGATCGACAATATGCATGCCGGGCTTGAGCAGCTTATGCTTTTCATCAAGCTCGATCAGCTTGAAGGCGGCGCGCGATTTATAACCCATCTCGCGGGCACGGGCGACGTAGGGGTCGTTAAGCTGGCGTTGTAGCCAGCGGGTCGAGGAGGTCTTGCGCCGGGAGGCGGTTTTTACCCTGGTTTTAAGCTGACGGGAGCCGCCAGTTCCCTTGGTGCCGGTTCCCTTGGTGCCAGTCCCTTTGTTGCCATATCCGTTGCCACTTGAACTATCAGCCATTGACGCGTGCCTTTTTTGAAGAATTATCATGCCGGTTTCGCCGCTGGCGGCTCAAAGAATTATGATCGGCATCGATCAGCGAAATCAGAATGCCTTCACGCAATCCGCGGTCGGCAACCCGCACCCTTGAGGCCGGCCATTCGCGCCTTATCGCCTCAAAAATCGCACACCCCGGAATAACCAGATCAGCGCGGTCGCGGCCAATGCACGGATTGGCAACCCGCCTTTGATAGGGCATTTTAAGCAAGACGCGCATGGTGTCGGTCACCTGTTCGGCGTGCATCCACAATCCGTCGACCTTGGAGCGTTCATAGCGCTCCAGGCCCAGATGCAGCCCGGCAAGCGTTGTCACGGTTCCCGAGGTGCCGATCAGGTGCATGGGGTGGTCGGCAATCATTTGCTTGAGTTTGTTGCGGCCGCGAAAATGGCGCAAATAGCTCGAAACATATTCAACCATGTCTTCAAAGGATTGGGCGCTGACCTCGACGCCGCCAAATTTTTCGGCAATGGTGACAACCCCGACCGGCAGCGATTGCCATGAACGGATGGAGGCGGACATTTTAGAATTGCGGCGCGGACGGCCACCACGGAAATCAAGCCAGGCCAGCTCGGAGGATCCGCCGCCAATATCAAACAACAAGGCGCCATCCGCTTCGCTTTCCACCAGATCGGAACAGGCATTGACCGCAAGCTGGGCTTCGGTCTGACGATCAATTATTTCCAGATCCAGGCCCAGTTCGGATTTTATGCGGGTCAAGAACTGGGGCGCATTGGCGGCAATGCGGCAGGCTTCGGTGGCAATCAGGCGCGAAGAGGTAAGGGAATGCTGGGCCAGCTTGTTGCGGCATTGTCTGAGCGCTTCAAAGGTACGCTGCATGGCGCTTTCATCGAGAAGCCCGGTACTGGAAAGCCCCTCGCCCAGCCTGACGATGCGGGTAAACCCGTCGATTACGCGATAGCCGTTCTGATGCGGGCGCACAATCAGAAGACGACAATTATTGGTCCCCAAATCGAGCGCCGCATAGAGCGGGTTGGCCCGCCTGGGACCATAGGCAAAATCAGCTCTTTTCTTCCGCCGTTTCGCCTGTTGGCGAGCCTGACCCAAATCCGCCGGCTGGGCGTATTGGGACCGAATATCGGGAACTTCAGTATCCCGGCATCCTTTGAGCGCTTCCGTTTTTGGCGGAGGCGCGGCGGCGGACCGATCCTTTTCGGTCACGATACCTCTCTTTGCTCCCCGGTCAACTGGCAGCGCCATAAAGACGCGCCGCGCCCGGGCGGCATGGTTTCAGCTATTGGGATAAAAGGTAATGCAAGAGAGAAGGTTTCGCAATGAGCGAAACTCATTATCGCCATCAATCATGACCGGGACAAAGACATTTGGTAAATTTTCAAAGGAATGGCGCTTGATCAGCAGTATAAATATGCTACAACGCGCCTCGCCCGAACCTGTTTAAGGTTTGGAAGTGCCGGTTTGCACTCTATGGCAGACAGGTTTTGCTGGGGAATAGGTTAACGGTAGACCCACGGACTCTGACTCCGTTAGTCCTGGTTCGAATCCAGGTTCCCCAGCCAATCTTTTCAAGATCCATACCGGACACATGGGTTGGCGCGCGACAGTCTCCACTCCGGCAAATCCAAGATGCGCGATGGTTACAAGGCCATGGCCAAAACTCCGCTCAGGCCAGCATAGACCCCAAGCAGCGATGTCATGACGACAACCGCAAGCACCACCCAGCGATAGATATGCCCCGGCCGTGCGCTCTCTGGCAGCGCCTTCATGGCAAGCGCGTATAAAAGGCCGAGAACCAGCGGCAGCAACAGCGCGTTCATCACCTCAACGGCAAGGTTCAGGCTGACCAAAGAAGGAACCTCGGCAACAACCAGCGCTCCGCCAACCACCATGATGGTATAAACGGCATAAAACCACGGGGCCCGGGCCGGTTTGCGTTGCAGAGAGTGGCGGTATCCGGTCACCTCGCCAAGCCCCCAGGCGGTGGCCAGGGAAACCACGATTGCAGCGACAAAAGCGGCGCCGAGAACTCCGGCCGAAAACACCACCTTGCCCAGATTTTCGCCAAGAAAGGGCACGAACGCCTCAACTATCTGGCCAATGGTTTCCAGCGGCGCACCGGGGTTGATGCGACCGATGGTTGCCGCTGTCGCCACCAGAACGGCGGCCATTACCATTTGGGTGAGCAAGGCGCCAAGCGCTGTGTCCCAGCGTGCCGCCTTATAGTGCTCGGGGGCCAGCCCTTTGTCGGCGATCGCGGATTGCTGGTAAAAAATCATCCAGGGCATGATTACCGCACCAATATTGGCGGCAATCAAAAACCGGTAGTCAGGGTTGGAAAAAGGAGCGCTGGCAAGCCCGGCAACCATCGCTGCGGGGTCAGGCTTTGAGGAAAAGGCAATCCAGAAAAACACAAGTTCGAACAGGCCAAACAAAACAGCGATCCGCTCGACCCTTTTATAAGAGCCGGTCCAGACCACCAGCAGCAAAAAACCGGCGGCAAGCGACAAGCTGATCCAGTGCGGCACCCCGAACAAAAGACCGATGCTGGCGACGCCGGAAAATTCGGTGATAAGCGCCCCGAAACAGGCAACCACCAGTCCCGTTACTGATATCCAGGCCCAGTGCGCGCCAAAAATATCGCGGATCAACTCACCATGGCCGCGCCCGGTGTGAACCCCAAGCCGGACGGTCAGCTCCTGAACTACATAAAGAACCGGTATCAGAATGAGTTGCAGCAACAGCAGCTTATAGCCCCAGCGGGCGCCGCTCTGGGCGGCGGTGACCAGGCTTCCGACATCAGTGTCGGCGAGCATGACCACCAGGCCCGGCCCGAATATGGCAAGAACAAACCCCAGACGCTGATATTTAGAATGCGCTCCAGAATCAAGCGGAGCAAGACGTGCAGTTTCTTGTGACATTTTGATCGTCCAGAAATGACCAACGGAGGGCGATGGTCAGCTATTAGATGACAATGATAGTCATTCTTATTAAGAATGACTATCATTGATGGCTTGCACGGTCAAGCATTTCGATCAGGTAAAGAAATCACAAACAGGCCGGATAATGGAGCTACCAGAGCGTTTTCTTCGAGAAGTGGATACCACTTATCCGTCTCGATAAACGCGATAAAACAAAGACTTAGAGCTTGGCGTTCCGATTCAACCTGAACGCATCTTGCTCTAGAGCAAGATGCGTTTTACGTCTGCAAATCAATATTGGGCGTAAACACTGGTCGTCCCATCATCGCTAAACAGCACCACATCATAGGGTTCGGGCTCGCCCCCCATGCCGGGTGCGCCCATCGGCATACCAGCAACAGCAAGACCTGTCGCCTCGGGGCGTTCGGCCAGCAAACGCGCAATATCGGCGGCGGGAACGTGCCCCTCAATGACATATCCCTCGACCAGGGCGGTGTGGCAGGCCTGTAAATCCTCAGGCACTCCAGCCATTTGTTTAATTGAATCAAGCGTTTCCAGATCGTTGACGATTACGGAATGGCCGTTGGCCACCATATCATCGACCCAGCCGGAACAACAGCCGCACCAGGGCGTTTTATAAACATCAAACTCGGCGGCGGCGGCGCTTGACGCAAAAGAAGCAACACCAAGAGCCAAAAACGCAGCGACATACAATGTCAAGGACGAGCCGAGCCATGCCTTTTTGGAAAGCACCCTGGCGCTTGTTGGCCTGGTTTTTTCAAATCCGCGTTCATGGTTTTTTGTCATTTGCAAAATCGCTCCCTTAAACAAAACAACGCAACGCTTATGGCGAGGCTGAACAAAAAGCATTGATCGCGATCAACAGCGACCTTATGCCGCTCTCAAGGGCATTCAATTTTCAGGAGGCAGATCACGGCCAAACTCGATCATGATTTTGTCGAGCAAAATCTCCGCCGAGCCAAGCGCCAGCGTCCAGCCCAAAGACCCGTGGCCAGCATTGACATAAAGATTTTGATATCCGGCCCGTTCAATCATTGGCAGATCATTTGGCGTTGTCGGCCTCAGGCCAGCCCAGATTTCCTGCGGCTGGTCAAAGTTTGCCGCATTGGGCATCAAGGCGCGGGCCTTGTCGATCAAAAGGCGCACATGTTGTTGCCTGATATCGGTTTTGTCGGAAAAGATCCCATAGCCGGTAACGCGCACCCGGTCGCCCAAACCAAGCATGATGATTTTTTTTGCCGTGTCGGCAACGCTGCAATTGGGCGCAACGGGGCCAGCGGGGAAGGTGACGCTTATCCCCTTGACCCCGGTAATCGGCATTTTCCCCTCAAATCGAGCGCCAAGAAATTTACCAGTCATGGTGCCGGTTGCCAGAACAAACAATTCAGCTTCCAACAAGCCCTGGCTGGTTTCAAGCGCCTCAACCCTGTTTTGGCCTTGAACAAGGCGCAAAACCTTGACGCCATATTTTATCCGCGCGCCCAGTTTCTCAACCAATATGTCGCCAAGGGCGCGGCCAAATTTATTGCAGTCGCCAACTTCGGCATCGGGCACAAGAACGCCGCCGGCAATTTTTCTGGACGTAGCTTTCAGAGCCGGTTCATGTTCGATACATTCACCGGCGCTCAACAATTGATCTCTGCCGCCAAACTGACTTTGGAATTGTAACGGACCTTGGGCCGCCTCCAGTTCTTTTGGAGTTGAATAAAGATATATTTTGCCTGGTTTGCGCCAATCAAATTCGATTGAATGGCGTTTGTTCAAGGCGCTCATGCCAGCGCGGGAACGATGCGCGATCTCGAGCAGTTTTTTTGTATTATTCTGCCATGCCCGATTTGTGCACTGGCGCAAAAATGCCAAGGCCCATGGCCATTTGGCCGGGTTGGCCAATCCCCAGACCAATATGCCCTGAGAACTATCAAACAATATTTTTGGGACGCCGAAAAGAAATTCAGGGGACCCCATCGCGCCAATCCGGTCATAAAGAAGTTGGCCGGCATTGGCGTGGCTGGTCCCTTCGCACGCACCATTTTCCTGTTCAAGCACGGTGACGTCAAATCCCGCTTCGGCCAATCGCAATGCTGTTGTCAGGCCAATAATTCCAGCGCCGACAACAATCACCCTTGGAACTCTTGGGGTACTTGGATCTCTTGGGGCACTTGGAGCCCTTGGAGCACTTGGCCGGGAATTGGGTTTTTTTTCTTTCAATGAAGCCGCCATGGAATATCCAACTTTTCATTTGACCAGTTCACACCCCGCAGGGTCGATGAAAAACCTTTCAGGCCAACAGGACGCCAAATGGATATTCGGGTCAAGCCCGAGCGGATAAAAGGGATTGATCAGGGAAGAACCAGTCCGAGCTTGGCCAAAAGGCCGCCATCGACCTTAATGTCGGCCCCGGTCATGAACAGACATTCGTCTGAAGCAAGAAAAGCGGCGATTGCGGCGATTTCTTCAACCGTTCCCACCCGGCCCGCCGGGTGAGCCTGCCCCCACAAATCAAGGGTTTGTTCAACGCTGTTTTCCCCTTTGAACAGGTCGGCGGAATGGCGCAGCATTGGGGTATCAATGGCAGCCGGACAGATGGCGTTGACCCTGACCCCGACATCAGCGTGATCAAGCGCCATGGCCCGGGTCAAAGATAAAATGGCTCCTTTTGTTGCCGTATAGGCGGCAACATTGGACTGGGAGGCGTAGGCCTGAGCGGAGGCGAGGTTGATGATCGAGCCGCCATGGCGTTTTTCCATTTCAGGGATGGCAAATTTGGCGGCGAGGAAAATCCCCTTGACGTTGACAGCAAACACCTGGTCCCAGACATTTTCAGGCGTATCAACAACATTGCCATAGGTTTGAATGCCGGCGGAATTGACCAATATGTCAAGCCCGCCAAAGCGCTGGCAAGTCTCGGCGACCAGGCGCTGCATGTCTTTTAAAACCGTGACATCGGCAACACTGGCGGCGGCGCGCGATGGCGCGTTGATTTTTTTCAGTGCCGGGATGATGCTTGCCTCGTCATTGGAGCAAATCATCACGCTGGCGCCATCAGCGACAAAGCGGGCGGCAATCGAGAGCCCCATGCCCTTGCTGCCCCCGGTAATCAGGGCAATCTTTCCTGATAAATCCATTTGCCTGCCCTTTTCTTATTGTAAATTTCCCCTCAGGTGAATTTACGGAACAAACGGGTGCGGTCAAACAATTCTTCGAGCGTTTTCATGCGCGCCTTGGTATCGGGCCAGGTGCGGGTCTGCACCCCGGCGATAAGAGCTTCAAGGATAAGCATCGAAACAATGGCGCTGTCCCAGCCCGAGGGCACCTCGATCTGGGAATTGAATTTGTGGGCAGCGAATTTGGAAATAGGCGAGCCCCACTGGTCGGTGAACAAGACAATTTGCACGCCGCGCTCCGAAGCCATTTCGGCAAGGCGCAACAGGTCGTTTTCATACCGGCGAATATCAAAGATAACCAGAATTCCACCTCGCGCAATATCAAGAATATAGTGGGGCCAGGCGTTGGAATTGGAAGTCATATAGGTCACGCGGGGCCGAATGACCTGCAAATGGTTGAACAGATAGTCAGCCAAAGAGCGGGTTATGCGCCCGCCGACAATATTGACGGTGCGGGCAGGGTCGGCCAGAAGATCGCAGGTGGCGTCGAACTGGCCAGGGTCGATCTGGCTGAGGGTTTTGCGGATATTGAGCATCACCGCATCGGTAAAGCTGTTGAGAATATGGGTGGTGGGGGCATTTTCCGCCCAATTGGAGTGCTTTTCGATCGGGGTGGAAAATTTATCCCCCAGCTCATTGCGCACCGCCTCCTGAAACTGGGGAAAACCGGAAAAGCCTAGCTTGTGGACCATGCGGGCAACGGTCGGGCTGGAAACATTGGCCTTTTTGGCGATGGTGGTGATCGAGCCAAGAGCGGAAACCGGGTAGTTTTCCAACAGCAGGCTGGCCAGTTGTTTTTCAGCGCGGGTCAGATCGTCAAACCGGTCATGCAACTGCTTGTTTATGCTTTTCGACATTTTGGACCCTCGCTTTGTTTGGCAGCTCATTTCAGCAAATATGGGAAAAACCAGCATAAGCCAAAAAGATTAAACTGAAAACATATTGACAGCATCACTCAATGTGAACAATATTTCACAAATGCAGAGCCATAGCGCAACAAAGCTTAATCAACCACCCAATATTCTCTTGGCGCAAGAGAAGCCGGTTTTTGAGATTGTCAACGCCAAGGGAGCGGCGCCAGTCATTTTTGTGTGCGAACACGCCTCCAACAGAATTCCCCAATATTTTGGTGATCTGGGGCTGAGCCAACAAGAGCTGCAAAGTCATATCGCGTGGGATCCGGGAGCGCGTCAAATCGCGCTGGCGCTAAGCACCGCCTTTGATGCGCCGCTGATCAGCTCGTCTGTTTCGCGGCTGATCTATGATTGCAACCGCCCCCCCGATTCGGCCAATGCCATGCGGACAAAAAGCGAAAACACGCTAATCCCGGGAAACACGAATATTTCCGAGGCCGAGGCTCACGCCCGCATCGAACAAATCTACCTTCCGTTCGTGAGCAAGCTACAAAGCGTAATCAAACAAAAATCAGACACCGCAACATTGCCGGTCATGATTACCATTCACAGTTTCACCCCGGTTTATTTCGGCAAGCCCAGAGACGTGGAAATCGGGGTTTTGCATTCAGACGATGGCCGGCTTGCCGATGCAATGCTGGCCTTGAACAGCGCCCACACCGCATTGAACGTCAAGCGCAACAAGCCCTATGGACCTCTGGATGGGGTCACCCATACGCTAAAGGAACATGGGCTGAAAAACGGTTTGATAAATGTCATGCTGGAAATCCGCAACGATCTGATCGCAGCACCCAAGGACCAGCAGGCAATGGCCTTGATGCTGACCAGATGGCTCAAGGATGCGCTGGCCAGGCTTGACGTCAGTCTTCAAATTTCCGAACCGGACGATTTGACAGCGAAGAAGGAATAAGAATGCCGCGATTTATCATAATATTTGTCAGGGTCGTTGACGCGGTGAATTACCGGCTGGGCCGAATCATCATGTACGGGATTTTCCTGATGGTGGGGGTTCTGCTGTGGTCCTCGATTTCCAAAACATTCTTTGTGCCGTCAAACTGGACGCTGGAAATCGCGCAATTCTCAATGGTTGCCTATTACATACTTGGCGGACCCTATTCCATTCAAATGGGGGCCAATGTGCGTATGGATCTGTTTTACGGCAACTGGACCATCTCGCAAAAAGCCCTGATCGATGCTCTTACGGTGACGTTTTTGCTGTTCTATCTGGGCGTACTTTTATACGGAGCAATAGACTCCACCGTCTACTCGCTCAAATACAGCGAACGATCCCCAACCGCCTGGCGACCTTATCTGTGGCCAATAAAAATAACGGCCACCATCGGAATATTTCTGATGCTGCTTCAGGCTTTGTCCGAGTTTTTCAAGGACATCGCAACCTTGCGCGGGGTTGACCTGCGTTCCGGTGAGCCTACGGCCCATATGAAGACGGAGAACGAATAATGTCGCCTGAATGGATCGCAATCTTCATGTTTTCGACCATGATGTTGATGCTTTTGACTGGCCAGCGTGTTTTTGGCGCCATTGGCGGGGTCGCCTCACTGGCGGCATTGATGCTGTGGGGGGTTGGCGGGTCGGACCTGCCATTTTCCGCGGCAATGAAGCTGATGAAATGGTATCCGCTGCTGACATTGCCGATGTTCATTTTCATGGGCTATGTGCTTTCGGAATCAAAGATCGCCGACGACCTTTATAAAATGTTCCATGTCTGGATGGGGCCGGTGAGCGGCGGGCTGGCGATCGGCACCATCGGGCTGATGGTGCTGATTTCAGCGATGAACGGGCTTTCGGTCGCCGGCATGGCGATCGGGGCGACTGTCGCCCTGCCCGAATTGTTGAAACGCGGCTATAACAAAAAAATGGTTACCGGGGTCATTCAGGCCGGCTCGAGTCTCGGGATATTGGTGCCTCCATCGGTGGTATTGGTGCTTTATGCGATGATCGCGCGCCAGCCGGTGGGCCGGCTGTGGCTGGCCGGGGTAATTCCGGGGCTGATGATGGCGGCAATGTTCATGATCTACATCTATGTCCGCTGCAAGATAAACCCGGCACTGGGCCCGGTACTGCCCAAGGAAGAGCGCGCCCAATATGATCGGCAAATGCCGCTAAAGATCAACATTATCGGCTGGGGGATTGCCATCGCGATCATTGCGGCGCTATGGGCCTTGAAAAACGGCTCCATTACCCTGCCCGAGACAACTTTTGCAGCGTTTGCCTTTATCAGCCTGGTCGGGCTGATCGGCGCCCTGGTCTATGCCTTTCGCCACAAGATGACCCTGTATTTCAACATCCCGATGACGGAGAAACATCATTTGTTGTTGGCCGGGCTGTTGCCGCTGATCATCTTCTTTTCGATGATGGTGCCGTTTGTAAATGGCTGGACCTCGCTGACCGAAAGCTCGGCCCTGGGCGCCATGGTCGCCTTCATGGCCGCCGTGCTCAAGGGACGCATGACCAAAAAAGTGTTTGAAAACTCGGTGCGCAAGACATTGGGGATTTCAGCCATGTTCATGTGGATCATTCTGGCAGCGCTCGGTTTCGGGGCGGTGTTTGATGGTCTGGGAGCGGTCAAGTCGATCGAAAACCTGTTTACCGAACAGCTTGGCATGTCGCCATGGACGATCCTCATTCTGATGCAGCTGAGTTTTCTGATCATGGGCACTTTTTTGGATGACACAGCGATGCTGGTTATCGTGGCCCCGCTTTATATCCCGCTGGTCGGCCATTTGGGGTTCAATCTGATCTGGTACGGGGTGCTTTATACGATAACCACGCAAATTGCCTATATGACGCCGCCGTTTGGATATAATCTGTTTTTGATGCGAGCGATGGCGCCAAAAGAGATATCATTGCGAGACATATATGGCTCTATCGTGCCGTTCGTAATGATAATGGTGCTGGCACTGGTGGTCATAATGCTGTTTCCGCAGATCGCCATGTGGCTGCCCGACATCGTCTACAACCGATAACCAATAACCAGAACTCCTTCAGGAGCTAAAAAGTAGAATAGTCCTATCACCCAGGAAACGACAAATAAGGAGAAGTGATTATGACTAACAGACGCGATTTTCTAAAAAAAGCAGGCATTGTGGGAGCTGTAACCGGCGCCAGCGCGCTTGGCGCACCTGCGGTGCATGCGCAATCTGTCATTAAATGGCGCCTGCAAACCTATGCGGGACCGACCCTGGCCGAAAATGTGGTCAAGCCCTCAATCGATGCGTTCAACAGGATCGCCGAAGGCGAGATGGAAATCGAGCTTTATACCTCGGATCAGCTGGTTCCGACCGGCGAATTGTTCCGCGCCATGCAAAAAGGCACGATCGACGCTGTGCAATCGGACGATGATTCGATGGCTTCGCCGACCGAAGTAACCGTTTTTGGCGGCTATTTCCCGTTTGCCAGCCGCTACTCCCTTGATGTGCCGGTATTGTTCAACCAGTACGGTCTGGGCAAAATCTGGGAAGATGAATATGCCAAGGTCGGGGTCAAGCACATCTCGGCAGGTTCGTGGGATCCGGCCAACTTTGCCACCCAGGTTCCGATCAGGAGCCTTGCCGACCTCAAGGGCAAGCGTATCTTTACCTTCCCGACCGCCGGCCGTTTCATGTCCCAGTTTGGCGTGGTGCCGGTAACCCTGCCCTGGGAAGACGTTGAAGTGGCGCTGCAAACCGGCGAGCTCGATGGGCTGGCCTGGTCCGGGATCACCGAGGACTATACCGTTGGTTGGGCTGATGTGACCAAATATTTCCTGACCAACAATATCTCTGGCGCCTGGATCGGCTCGTTCTATGCCAATATGGACCGCTGGAACGAGTTGTCGGAACGCTTGCAGACTCTGTTGCGGGTGACGATGGATTATTCGCATTATCATCGCTTGTGGTGGTATTGGGGCGGGGAAGCAAACTACCGCGTCAACGGCACCAAGCTGCAACTGACTTCGATCGCCGATGATGAATGGGCAACCGTTGAGACCGCGGCGCACAAATTCTGGGATGAAATTGCCGCCGAAAGCGAAACCAAGGCCAAGGTGGTCAAGATCATCAAGCAATATAATGAAGACATGGTCAAAGCGGGCAAGCCATACCGCTACTAAAATATTTGCCCCCGGACCGATTTGTCCGGGGGCAATCCAATCCAAAAAAACAATCCGCCTGGCTCCATTGATAATTATTTTTGGTCATGTCCCCAAATAGGGGCCAGGTTTTTTCTTGTTGAAGGAAATGATTTCATGCCCGGCAATCTAAAATTCCCAGAGCTGAAAAAACGTGTTGCGGCAGGAGAAATAGATACGGTTCTAACCTGTCTCATTGATATGCAGGGCCGCCTGATGGGAAAACGTTTCGAGGCCAATTTTTTTGTGAATTCCGCGTTTGAGGAGACCCATTCGTGCAATTATCTTTTGGCCACCGACATGGAGATGACTACCGTTAAAGGCTATGCCTCAACCAGTTGGGCGTCGGGGTATGGCGACTATATAATGAAGCCGGACCTAAGTACGCTAAGGGTTGTGCCGTGGCTTGAAGGAACGGCGATGGTGTTGTGCGATGTACTGGATCACGCGACCCACAAGCCGGTTGCCCATTCGCCGCGCGCCATACTAAAACGACAAGTGGCGCGCCTTGGCGAAATGGGTCTCAAGCCGATGATGGCGACCGAGCTGGAATTTTTCCTGTTCCGGGAGAATTTTGCAGAATTGGCCGAGCGCAATTACTCCGGCATGCGACCGATCAGCGCCTATAATGAAGATTATCACATTTTCCAGACCACCAAGGAAGAACATGTGATGCGCGCCATTCGCAACGGATTATATGGCGCCGGAATTCCGGTCGAATGCACCAAGGGGGAAGCGGATGCGGGCCAGGAAGAAGTAAACATCAAATATTCCGACGCGCTGGACGCCGCCGACAATCATGCCATAACCAAAAACGCGTGCAAGGAAATCGCCTGGCAAAAAGGCCACGCCCTGACCTTTTTGGCCAAATGGCACCATGACGCCGCCGGATCCTCAAGCCATGTGCACCAGTCATTGTGGAGCATGGACGGGAAAGCGGCCTTTTTTGACCCCAAGGGCGCCCATACCATGTCGCAAACCATGGGCCATTATCTGGCCGGGCTTTTGAGCCATGCCTCGGACATCACCTATTTTCTTGCCCCTTATATAAATTCCTACAAACGCTTTGCCGCCGGAACGTTCGCCCCGACCAAGGCGGTATGGTCGATGGACAATCGCACCGCCGGATACCGTGTGGTGGGCGAGGGCACCAAATCAGTCAGGGTCGAATGCCGGGTCGGCGGGTCGGACCTTAATCCCTATCTGGCGCTGGCGGCCCAGATCGCGGCCGGGATTGCCGGAATAGAGGGCAAGCTGGCGCTGGAGAAAGAATTCAAGGGCGACGCTTATACCTCTGAAAACGCCCGCTCCATTCCACACACCCTGCTTGAAGCAACAAAGACGTTGGATAATTCCAAAATGCTGCGGGCAGCGTTTGGCGATGATGTAATTGACCATTATGTACGCGCCGCGAAGTGGGAACAGGAAGTATTTGATTGCAAGGTGACCGATTTCGAGGTCGCCCGTGGTTTTGAACGCGCTTAAAAAGGCACAGCGATTATGAGCAAAACTCTTAAATGTATCTCCCCGATTGACGGGTCTATTTATGCAACGCGCGAGGCGCTCTCCATAGAGCAGGCGCATGACGCGGTGGCCCGCGCCACAAGAGCGCAAAAACAATGGGCCAGGCGCCCGCTGGCCGAGCGGGTGGCGCTGGTCCGGGCCGGGGTGGCCCGGGTTGGCGAAATGAACGACGAGATCGTAACCGAACTGGCCTGGCAGATGGGGCGTCCGGTGCGCTTTGGCGGCGAATTTGGCGGCTTTAACGAGCGGGCCAGCCACATGGCCGATATTGCCCAAGAAGCCCTCAAACCGATCATTGTTGAACAAAGCGGGGATTTCGAGCGCCGGATCGAGCGGGTGCCGCACGGGGTGGTCTTGGTGATTGCGCCGTGGAACTATCCTTACATGACCGCTGTCAACACCGTGGCTCCGGCCCTGATTGCCGGCAATACGGTATTGCTCAAACATGCAACCCAGACCCTGCTGGTTGGTGAGCGCATGGCGCGCGCCTTTACCGAAGCCGGGATCCCCGAGGACGTGTTCCAGAACGTATTTTTAGACCATGAAACCACTTCCGAACTGATCGCGGCAAAAAGCTTTGGCTTTGTCAATTTCACCGGTTCGGTCGGCGGCGGCATCGCCATGGAAAAGGCGGCGGCGGGAACCTTCACCTCGCTGGGGCTGGAGCTGGGGGGCAAGGACCCCGGCTATGTGATGGACGATGCTGATCTGGATGCGGCGGTCGACACCTTGATCGATGCGGCAATGTTTAATTCCGGCCAGTGTTGCTGTGGCATCGAGCGCATTTATGTGATCGAGAGCCTTTATGATGCTTTTGTCGAAAAAGCGGTGGCAATCGTTGAAAACTACAAATTGGGCAATCCGCTTGAAACGGAAACCACCATCGGGCCGATGGCCTCAAGGCGTTTTGCCGATGAGGTGCGCTCCCAGATCGATGAGGCGCTTGAAATGGGGGCAAAAGCCCTGATCAAGAAATTTGACGAGGATGATGGCGGCACTTATCTGTCGCCACAAATCCTGGTCGATGTCACCCATGAAATGCGCGTGATGCGGGACGAAAGCTTTGGCCCGGTGGTTGGCATCATGAAGGTGAAAAGCGACGAAGAGGCCATCGAGCTGATGAATGACAGCGAATTTGGGCTGACCGCCTCATTGTGGACCGCTGATCCCAGGCGGGCGGCTGAAATCGGCGACAAGATCGAAACCGGAACCATATTCATGAACCGGGCCGATTATCTGGACCCCGGCCTGTGCTGGACCGGATGCAAGAATACCGGACGCGGTGGCGCACTTTCGATCATCGGCTATCAGAACCTGACCCGTCCCAAATCCTATCACTTGAAGAAAGTCACATCATGAACCTCACCGGTAACTGGTCCTATCCCACAAATATCCGGTTTGGCGCCGGGCGCATCAAGGAAATAGCGGCGGCCTGTGCCGAGGCGGGAATGAAAAAACCGCTTCTGGTCACCGACAAGGGGCTGGCGAGCCTGCCGATCACCAATGAAACCCTGGACCTGTTGGAAAAAGCCGGGCTGGGGCGGGCGATTTTCAATGAAGTCGATCCCAATCCCAATGAAATCAATCTGGCGGCCGGGGTCAAGGCGTTCAATGATGGCGGCCATGACGGGGTGATCGCCTTTGGCGGCGGATCGGGGCTCGATCTGGGCAAAATGGTCGCCTTCATGGCCGGCCAAACCAGACCGGTGTGGGATTTTGAAGATGTTGACGATTGGTGGACGCGCGCTAACGCCGATGCCATTGCTCCGATCATTGCCGTGCCGACAACGGCGGGAACCGGCTCTGAAGTCGGGCGCGCCAGTGTCATTACCAACTCGAAAACCCATGTGAAAAAAATCATTTTTCACCCAAAAGTTTTGCCGACAATCGTCATTTGCGACCCGGAACTTACCGTGGGCATGCCCAAAATCATTACCGTTGGCACCGGCATGGACGCTTTTGCCCATAATCTTGAAGCCTATTGTTCGCCATTTTATCATCCCATGAGCCAGGGGATCGCGATTGAAGGGATGCGCCTGGTCAAGGATTATCTGCCAATAGCGGTCAAGGACGGCTCCAATATTGAGGCGCGCTCGCACATGATGAGCGCGGCGGCAATGGGGGCGACCGCGTTCCAAAAGGGTCTTGGGGCCATTCACGCCATTTCCCATCCCGTGGGGGCGATTTACAACACCCATCACGGCATGACCAATGCGGTGGTCATGCCCCCGGTTTTAAAACTCAACCGGCCGGCAATTGAAAAGCGCATTGAACGTCTGGCCGGATATCTGGGCATTTCAGGCGGGTTTGACGGGTTTTATGATTATGTGCTGGAATTGCGCGCAAGTCTCGGGGTGCCTGACAAATTGGCCGATTTGGGAGTTGGCGGCGACCGGATAGAAGAGATGAGCGAAATGGCGCTTGCCGACCCCTCATGCGGCGGCAATCCGATTGAACTGACCAAAGAAAATGTGACCCAATTGTTCCGTGATTGCATCTGATACCAAAGAGATTGTTTTCAAGATTGCACTGCGGATTGTTCATAAAACTCGACCTGCTCCCCTTCGGGAGAGCGGGTTTTGTTGGTTTGGGTTCGTTTGAAGCAATTGTTACTGGCTTACGAAAAACCACGGTACAAATCGAAACATTATTCATCAAATTTACCCAATGAACGAAAGACAATCGAAGCTGAAAGCTGTTTTTGAACAAGGTGAAGGCGTACAATGAACGCTTCTTTGAGAGCCAGCGGGGGTTATCAGCAGGGGTTTTATGCCGTTCAGCTTGGTTTGTTTCCGCGGCCATTGGGTAGATCCTGAAACAGATGGGTTTGTCCTTTGGGATAATTTGGCGTTATATAAATATTAACCAAGGCCAGCCGGAGCAAATTTATTCGGGCTCAGCACATCATGTCCGGATAAATCCGGTCCGTATGGCCGGGCGGATGAGGTGGGTTCACTTCATTTCATTAAAAATACTGCTGCCCGCCTGTTTCAGGGCACTTTCAAAGATCGCACCAAAAGGAGGAATTATGCGAAACTTTCCAGTCAAAATGAAAACTGTACTCGCCATTGCGACATTGTCCGTTATGGGATTTTCCAGCTCTGTGAGCGCGGAAACCCTGCGTTTGCTGACATGGGGCGGTTATGCGCCGGAAAAAGTGATCGAAATGTTCAAGGCCGAAACCGGCATTGACGTTGAAGTCACCAAATCAAACAATGAAGAAATGATCGCCAAGCTGCGCGCCACCGGCGGCGGCGGCTTTGATCTGGTTCAGCCTTCCCAGGACCGTATTTTGGGCCCACAGATCGAATTCAACATCTACAAGCCCATTGATCTGAGCAAAATCGATACCTCCAAATATATCGCCTCGATGCTTGAGGCGACCAAGGCCAACACCACGGTTGACGGAAAAGTCTATGGCGTTCCTTTCGTTTGGGGCACTTCGGGGCTGGTTGTGGACACCACCAAGGCCGCTTCGGTCAAGGATTATACCGACCTTTGCAATGCTGATGTGGCGGGCAAGGTTTCCTACCGTTTGAAACGGCCGACCCTGATCGGATTTGCTTTTGCCATGGGGCTCGACCCGTTTGCCGCTTATGGCGATCAGGCCGCCTATAAATCGATCATTGATCAGGTGGAAGCCAAACTGATTTCGTGCAAGCCCAACGTCAAGGCCTACTGGAGCGGTGGCGACCAGTTGATGGGCCTGTTGCGCTCAGGTGAAGTCGTGGCCGCAATGGCCTGGGATACCGGTGGCTGGAAGCTTAACGCGGAAAACCCCAACATCACTTTTGTCGCTCCGACATCGGGCGCTCTTGGCTGGATCGACACCTTCGCCCTGCCGCGCAAAACCCAGGCTGAAGATGCCGCATACAAGTGGATCAACTTTGTCATGCAGCCCAAAATCGCAGCCATGATTACCGCTTCGGCTGGCAATTTCACCGCGTCCCTTGGTGCTGACGCTTTTGCCGCGCCCGAACTTAAAGCGCGTTTCCAGGCAAGCTTCCCGCCGGCAGCAATTGACAACATCAAATGGTATCCGCCGGTACCCGCTGGCCTTGAAGCCATCGAAGGGCTGGCTCTGGATCGCGTCAAAGCCGCCAACTAAGATAAAAGCGTAAAATCTTATAAATATCCGGGAGGAAAGGAGCCATCTCCTCTCCCCCCGGTGTTGGTCTTTTCAAGCGGGAATATTTTATCCCAGGGGCAATAAAACCAAATGACGCCAGATCTAGAGTGCAAAAACCTGTCCAAGAAATTTGGTGACTTCACGGCAGTCGACAATGTTTCGTTTTCCGTGCCTGCCGGTACTTTTTTTTCAATCCTTGGCCCTTCAGGGTGCGGCAAGACCACAATCATGCGCATGATTGCGGGGTTTCTTGAAACCACCAGCGGCGAGATTGAAATCAAGGGCCGCTCGATGCTCGAGGTGGCTCCCAACAAACGCCCGGTCAATATGGTGTTTCAGCATCTGGCCCTGTTCCCGATGATGAATATCGAGGACAATGTCGGCTATGGCTTGCGCCGCGCCGGAATGTCCAAACGCGAAATAGTGATCAAGGTCGGCGATGTCCTGGAGCGTATCGGGCTGCCTGGCGTGCAAAAACGCAAGATCGAGCAATTGTCCGGCGGCCAGAAGCAACGTATCGCCATTGCGCGCTGCATGGTTTTGGAGCCCGATGTGTTGTTGCTCGACGAGCCCTTGGGCGCGCTGGATCTGAAATTGCGCGAACATATGAAGGTCGAGCTGAAAAAACTGCAAACCAGTTTTGACACCACTTTCATCTATATTACCCATGATCAATCCGAAGCGCTGGTGATGTCGGACCAGGTGGCGGTAATGAATGCCGGGCGCTTTGAACAGCTGGGGGCGGCGCGCGATCTTTATTACAAGCCGCAAACCTCGTTCGTGGCCGGTTTTGTCGGGGACAGCAATCGCTGGCGCGGCAAGATCGAAAATGCCGATGGCGCATCCTTGAAGATGCGCACCAAAGACGGGGTGGCCATAGTGGCCACAACTTCGGGGGCAACGTTAAAACAAGGCCAGAGCGCTGAAATTTTCGTACGCCCGGAGTCAATCCGCGTTGGCCTGAAAGAAAGCGATATCGGCCATCTGGAAAACCGTATTTCAGGAAAAGTCAGCTCGGTACTGTTTAACGGGGCCAATTCGCGCATTCTGGTGCATGACACCAATACCGACAGTGAAATCGATGTCGCCCTGCCCCAGTCCGGCGAGTTCGCCAATCTGACCCGGGGCGCCCCGGTGCATATCGGCTGGGGGGGCGCGCAATCATTGTGCTTTGCACTGGAGGATCAACAGTGAAGGCACAAGCAAAACTGGGGTTTATTCTGCTGCTCTCGCCAATGCTGTTGTGGCTGACAACATTGATCATCATTCCTCATATCGACATGTTTCTGATTTCAATCCGCGAGCGGGTCGGGGTGCGCCAATATCAAACCGGGTTCGCCAATTATCTGACGTTTTTTACCGAACCGCTTTATATCCGCACCTTCATTCGCACCGCTGTCATGTCGATCGCGGCCACCGCGTTAACATTGATGATTGCCTTTCCGGTCTCCTATTATATCGCCAAGATCGCCAAGGGACGGCTGCAATCTTCCCTGTTCCTGTTGTGTCTGGTGCCGTTTTGGGTTTCGGAACTGGTGCGTACGTTCGGCTGGATGATATTGTTGCGCGAAACCGGCATATTTTCCAACCTGTTGCAGTTTTTCGGGATCGTTGATCAGCCGGTCGAGTTTTTATACAATGACGCCGCGATCATGGTCGGGCTGGTTTATACCTCGATGCTGTTCATGGTGGTGCCGCTGGTTACCACGCTTGAAAGCCTTGATGACAGTATGATCGAGGCCGGATATGACCTTGGCGGCGGCGGGTTCGCCGTATTTCGCGAGATTATCGTGCCGCATGCGGTTCCGGGAATTGTTTCCGGCTCAATCATTGTGTTCATGCTTTCGCTGGGCAACTACCTCACCCCGACCATGCTCGGGGGCAAGGACAGTTTGTGGTTTACCGATCTGATCTATTCCCAGTTCATTGTCCGCTTCAACTGGGAGCTGGGGGCGGCGTTCGGCTTCCTGTTGCTGGCATTATCCTCATTTATTGTTTGGGCCGGGCTCAAGCTTTCCGGTCAAACTCTCAAAGAAACGATGGGATAGGCAACAAATGATACCAAGCATCAAGCAATCCCGCTCGTTCAAAACCGCCTATAATGCCTATGTCGTGCTGTTTTTCATCTTTTTAGCGCTGCCGCTGGTGGTGGTGAGCGTATTTGCCTTCAACAATTCCCAGTTCCCTTCCCTCCCATGGGAGGGTTTTACCTGGAACTGGTTCTTTGGCACTGAAGACCCGATGCGCGGGGTGTTTTATGAACGCTCGATCATGCGTTCGATCTGGACCTCGATCTATGTCGCTTTTTCGGTTTCAACGCTTTCGGTGGTGGTTGGCACCTGCAACGCGTTTTTGTTTGATCGCTATACCTTCCGCTTTCAGGGCCTGCTTTATATCCTGATGCTGCTGCCGCTGGTAATTCCGGGAATTATTCTTGGTATTTCCATTCTGGTTTTTTCCTCGACCGTGGCCAATGGCGTTGAAAACATGACCGGCTGGGATATCGGCGCCCTGCGCCCGGGGACCCTGTTGGTGATATTGGGCCAGTTTTCCTTCATCACCACCATCGCAACGCTGGTGATTGCGGCGCGGTTGAAAAAATTCGACAAAACGCTCGAGGAAGCAGCGCTTAATCTTGGGGCGACGAAAATGGTGGCGATAGCAACCATCACCATGCCCTATTTGAAACCGGCAATGATCGGGGCCGGGGTGGTGGCATTCTTGATGAGCTTTGAAAACTTCAATACCACCTTGATGCTGGTCGGCTCTGACGCGCCCTTGACCATCAACATGTTTGACCGGCTCAAAGAGGGTTCGACCCCGGTTTTGAACGCGGTGTCGCTGTTGTTGATATTCGGCTCATCATTGCTGGCGCTGATAATGATCTTTTTCCAGCGACGCGATTAGGGGGAGCGGGGCTTGAAAAAACTGGCTTGCCGCGCGCCCCCCTTCATGGTTCGCAGTTCGACAAGCTCACTGTGAGGGCTCACCATAAAGGTTTGGCGCTCGCAATGACGGATGAAGGCTCGGGATAAGGCAAAATAATAGACAAAACCCCTGAGCGTCACCCCGGTGAAGACCGGGGTCCATCTTTTTTGTTGATAGATAGCACAAGAAAGAATGGATTCCGGCCTGCGCCGGAATGACGAAAGAGAAGTTGAATGGGAAAAGAATAACGAGGCGTTAGCCGAGTAGCGAGCGAACAGCGAGCCGCCGGTAGCCCGGCGCGCCGCCGCAGGGGCAGATAAAACCATAGGGCAGTTTTAGCCCGTCATGGTTTTATCGGTGCGCCCCGCGAGGCAGAAGAACTTAAAGCGAACAGCTAGCCGCTGGCAGCCCCGCAAGGCAAAACCGAAAGAAACCGCTCTAGTTGGGAACAACAAAATCCGCATCAAGAGAATGTTCGATAACCAGGCGGGCGTTTGGCATATCATTCAGGACAATTTTTTCAGCCACCTGTTTTTCGGCCAGACCCAGCTCACGCCAGCGGGCGACCAGACGCCATTCCAAAACATCAAGCGGCACATCCAGCCTGATGCGAATTTGATAATATTCACCCATGCCGGACCATTCTGGCCGGTCAAGCAGCAAATAATTGCCCTCGACCAGAATAACATTGTGCGAGGCCAAAACCACCCCGGCCCCGGCGCGCGCCAGATCTTGCTTGCGGTCAAATACCGGAAAATAAACCGGGCTGGTTTCCTTTGTCAGACGCGCCAGAAGATGGGACAGACCGGCAACGTCAAAAGTTTTCGGCGCCCCCTTGCGGCTCAACAGGTTCCTTTGGCGCAAGATCAGATTATCAAGGTGAAATCCGTCCAGGGGAACAATCACTGAAGTTTCACCCAGCTTATGGTTCAGGGTGGCGGCAAAGGTTGATTTGCCCGACCCGGGCGGGCCGGCAATGGCCACAATCAGGCGTTTGCCCTTTTTTGCCCGACCGGCAATTTCAGCCGCAATAGTTTTTATCACGCGCTCACCATTTCTACCGGGGGCTTTTTGGCCCCGGTCATAAAGGCCACAGCATCCGACATCGAATATTGTTTGGGATCAATAACACACAAGCGTTTGCCCAGCCGATGGATATGGATACGGTCGGCAACCTCGAACACATGCGGCATGTTATGGGAAATCAGAACAATTGGCAGGCCGCGTTCACGCACCTCCAAAATCAATTCCAGCACCCGGCGGCTTTCCTTGACCCCAAGCGCCGCGGTCGGCTCGTCCATGATAATGACCTTGGAGCCAAAAGCGGCGGCGCGGGCCACCGCGACCCCCTGACGTTGGCCGCCGGAAAGGGTTTCAACTGCCTGGGAGATATTTTGAATGGTCAACAGGCCGAGTTCGGAAAGTTTCTGGCGCGATATCTGTTCCATTGCGCGCCGGTCAAGGGTACGGAATATTTTGCCCATAAAGCCTTTTTTGCGAATTTCGCGGCCTAAAAACATATTATCGGAAATCGAGAGCGCCGGCGAAAGGGCAAGGGTTTGATAAACGGTTTCAATTCCCAGTGCGCGCGCCGCCATGGGGTTGGAAAAGGAGACCGGCCTGCCATCGAGTTCCATTTCGCCCGAATCTGGCTGCAATGCCCCGGACAAGGCCTTGATCATGGTGGTTTTACCGGCGCCATTATCGCCGATCACCCCGAGAATTTCGCCGGGGTAAAGTTCAAAATCAGCGTTATCGAGCGCCACGACACGACCATAGTGTTTGGTCAGGTTTCTGGCGGCAAGGACCGGGGTTGGTTTGGCCTGCTGCATGTTCATGCCGAAACCCTCCTTATCCACTGGTCAAGCGCCACGGCGGCAATGATCAGCCAGCCAATGGCAAAAAGCTCCCATTGCGGATCGGCCCCGGCAAGTTTGAGCCCCGAAGAAAATACCCCCACGATCAAAGCGCCAAAGAGCGAGCCAAAAATTGCCCCGCGGCCGCCAAACAGCGAGGTGCCGCCAATGACAACAGCGGTTATCGAGCCCAGATTGGCGTCAACGAAACTGTTGGGAGAAACCGAGCCGACCCGACCGATGGCGGCCCAGGCGGCAATGCCGCAAATCAGTCCTGCAAGGGCGTAAACGGAGAGCAACAGGCGATCCGAGCGAATGCCGGAAAGGTCGGCTGCTTCCTTGTCATCGCCCACCGCATAAACGTGACGCCCCCAGGAGGTGCGGTTGAGCATATACCACAAGACAACAAAAACCACGATCATCAAAACAACGCCATAGGTAAAGACCGCGCCGGAAATATTAACCCGCTCCCCGAAAAACTTGAGCAGCGGGGCGGTGGCGTCAATATCCTGAGAGCGGATCGATTGGGAGCCGGTATAAAGATAAACCACGGCGAGAAATATCTGCCAGGTGCCAAGGGTAACGATAAAGGGGGGCATTTTGACCTTGGTCACAAAAAAACCGTTGATCGCCCCGGCGGCGATGGCGACCAGCATTCCCGCGCCTATGGCGAGCGGGGCTGGCACACCATATTCCACCGCCAGCTTGCCCATGACAACATAACTTAAAACCATGATGGCGGCGACCGAAAGGTCAATTCCCGCGGTCAGGATAATCAGGGTCTGGGCGCTGGCCAGAATGCCGACAATGGCCACCTGCTGCATGATCAGGGACAGGTTGAACAGCGAAAAAAACCGTCCGCCGGCAAAAAAACCAAACGCAACAATAGACATGACCAGAATGATCACCGGCACCATTGCGGCATTGTCATGCAGGAAACGTTGAATTCTTTGCAATATCGAATATGAGAATTCGTCAAACTCGGCGATCTGATTATCGCTCTTGTCAAGCGGCGCTTCAAAATTATCGGATTGCGGCAAAGCTGTTTCCCCTCAGCTGCTGTTTTTTTTGATTCTGCTAGAGCAAGCGGCGTTCAGGTTGAATGAGAACGCCAAGCTCTTGCATCTTTGTTTTGTCGCGTTTATCTAGACAAATAAGTGGCGTCCACTTATTGAAGAAAACGCTCCAGCTGGTTTTTTAAATATCAGCAAAGGGGCGGTTTGACGCCGTCCCCTCGCTTCTTGAACATGTTCCGCCAAAAGGAAAAACGGAACAATTTTCAAGTTTCAGCCCCAGCAGAGCTTGGCACCCTCGGCAACGGAGATGGAAGGCACCCCGTCAACAGGGTCGGCCGTCACCAGATTGACACCGGTATTGAAGAAATCAAGACCGGGAGTGGTCTTGGGCATGGTCTTGTCCTTGGCCCAGGCGGCAATCGCCTCAACGCCCATCGAAGCCATCAATAGCGGATATTGCTGGGAGGTGGCACCGATTACGCCCTCGGCAACATTTTCAACGCCGGGGCAACCGCCATCGACTGAAACGATCAAAACGCCGGCATTTTCGCGGCCAAAGGCCTTGAGGGTTTCGTAAGCGCCGGCGGCGGCGGGCTCGTTAATGGTATAAACCACGTTGATTTCAGGGTCTTTGAGCAACAGGTTTTCCATTGCCGTGCGCCCGCCCTCTTCATTGCCGGAAGTCACGTCATGGCCAACGATGCGCGGGTCGGTTTCGTCACCCCATTTGCTGGCATCGCCAACATCAATGCCAAATCCGGCCAAAAAGCCCTGATCACGAAGAACGCCAACGGTGGGCTGGCTTTCGGCCAGGTCCAGCATCGCAATCTTGGCGTTTGCCGCCTTGTCGCCCAAAGTAGCGGCGGCCCAGGCGCCAATCAGACGGCCAGCTTCAAAATTGTCGGTGGCAAAAGTGGCGTCCGCGGCATCGATCGGGTCGAGCGGGGTATCAAGAGCAATAACCAGAAGCCCGGCTTCGCGAGCACGCAAAACCGAGGGAACGATCGCCTTGGTGTCCGACGGGGTGATTAAAATACCGCTGGCGCCCGAAGCGATGCAGGTTTCAATCGCTGCGACCTGGCTTTCATTGTCGCCATCTATCTTGCCGGCAAAAGTGGACAGGTTGATGCCCAACTCATCGGCTTTGGCGCTTGCCCCTTCCTTCATCTTGACAAAGAAGGGGTTGGTGTCGGTCTTGGTGATAAGACAGGCGCCTACTTCCTGGGCGGCAACCACGCCAGGAGACGCGGCCAGCGCCATTATTACGGACACAGCTACGGTGCCAAGCAGATTATTACGAATTGTCATTTTGTTCCTCCCGAGAACCTATTCGATAAATGTTACGGACCCCCCAAGTGAGCCTCATAATGATAAACAGGGCGGTTTTTCGCCTGATGAGTGCCAAGGCCCGTCCCTGAATTGGTTAGCCATCCTGGTTTTGGCAATCCATGAAAAATGCTGAAATTGCCAACCCCCTCCCGTTGAAAGGAAAGTGCAGCGGGTTAGGGCGCCGCGCTTTCCTCAAGCACTTGAGCAAGATGCGTTCAGCTTCAATCAGAACGCCAAGCTACAAGTCTTTTGTTTGGTCGCGTTTTTAGAGGCGGATAAATGGTATCCACTTACTCTGAAAACGCTCTATATTTGCACCCGGAAAATACCGGAGACCTGTCCAGAGCACACTAATCCATCGTATATGTCAATAAATAAATCAGATTGATTTATCAATTAAGATGTTTGACAATCCACCGCCAGCCATTGCATGGGGAAATGCACGCATGGCCGGTGCGGCGTTGTAAAAACAGCAAAATCAGACCAGCGCGACCGCACAAGGCAGGGAGAGACAAGTGGCCAATAAAAACGACACCTTGAAACCGCCGGTCGTTTCTGCCTTGCGCGGGGGCTCGAACCAGGCACGGGTACGCGATCACAATGAGCGCCTGGTGCTCTCTTTGATCAGGCGCAACGGCTCATTGTCAAAAGCACAAATCGCCCGGCTGAGCGGGCTTTCAGCACAAACGGCAACCGTGATCATGCGCGCGCTTGAAACCGATCAATTATTGGTGCGCGGCACCCCGGTCAGGGGCCGGGTCGGCCAACCCTCGGTTCCGATGCATCTCAATCCTGACGGAGCCTATTCAATCGGTCTCAAGGTGGGGCGAAGAAGCGCCGATCTGGTGCTGATGGATTTTGTCGGCAATGTAAAAAGTCGCCTAAGATCGGCCTACACATTTCCGATTACCGCGGACATTGTTGAGTTTGTAACCTCAGGCACCGAGAAACTTTTAGCGGGCTGGAAACAAGAACAACTGGAAAAAATCGCCGGGATCGGCATTGCGATCCCGTTCCAATTATGGAACTGGGGGCAATTGATCGGGGCGCCGGTTGAAGAGATGGAGGCCTGGCGCGGTTTTGATCTAAAGAGCGCGATAAGCATAGCGACGGGTTTTGACGCCTATCTGGAAAACGACGCCACCGCGGCAACCGGGGCCGAGCTGGTTTTGGGCCGGGGGCGCGAATTTGAGAATTTCTGCTATCTTTTTGTCGGGTTTTTTATCGGAGGGGGCATTGTTTTGAACAATAATGTGTTTTCCGGACCGAGTGGCAATGCCGGATCGTTTGGCGCCATGCCGATCAACAGTTCGGGGCCTGATTATGTGCGCCTTTTGGACCGGGCGTCGATCTTTGTTCTGGAGAGCATGCTGCTCAAGGAAAATCGCGATCCGGCGATACTTTGGCAACGTCCCGACCAATGGGGAGACCTTGGAGAAACACTCAATATCTGGGTCGAGCAGGTGGCCGACAGCCTGTTGATGGCAATCATTGCCACTTGCGCGGTGATTGATTTCAGCGCGGTTCTGATCGATGGCGGCTTCCCCGAACAGGTCAGGGAGATGATTGTTGAGGCAACGGCCAAAAAGCTCGAGCAAATGAAGCTTGAGGGCATTCATCCGGTCAAAATCCATTCCGGAAGCATCGGACCCAATGCCCCGGCGATGGGGGGAGCCATTTTGCCGATTGTTTCACGCTATTTCATTTCCCAGACCGCAATTTATAATTAGGCACCAGCGGCCATTTCAATGCCGCCAATCCAGGTTTTTTGTGCCTTTATCTGATCGGAAAACCAGACCAGATCAGCCCGCAAGCCCGCTCCAAGCCGGCCAACTCCCGGCGGCATTTGCGCCGCTATGGCCGGATAAAGCGAAGCCATGCGCAAGGCCTCGCCAAGCTCAACGCCGATTTGGCCATTAATATAGCCAACGGCGCGCGCCAGATCCAGATCAGCCCCGGCCAGGGTGCCATCATCAAGGGTGAGTTTGCCATTTTGCCGTTTTATGCGGCGATTGTTGAGCACAAACTCATCAATATCGGCGCCAACGCTCAGCATGGCGTCGGAAATCAAAAACACCCGGCCCGGCCCGGCCTTGGCGCCAAGGGCGATTTTTATCAATGCCGGGTGAACATGAAAACCATCGGCAATCAGGCTGGCGTGCAGTTTTGGCGAACTCAGGGCAGCCCCGACCATACCCGGCTCGCGGGCGCTGATCTGGCTCATGGCATTGAACAAATGGGTGACAATGGTGGCGCCGGCGGCAACAAGTGGCATGATCTTGTCGTTGGGCGCATCACAATGGCCGATGGCAACAATAATCCCGGCCTCGCTCAATATACTGACCTGCTCGGGGGTGACCGCCTCGGCGGCAATCGTCGTCAAAAGCACCGGAAGATGTTTTTTGGTTTCAACAAGCGCGATCAGATCGCTTTGGTTCATCGGCCGGATCAGTTCAGGGTCATGCGCCCCCTTGCGGGCCAGGGAAATATGCGGGCCTTCCAGATGCAGCCCGGCAAATCCGGGTATTTTTTCTTCAATGGCCGCAATGGCGGCGGCAATGGCCCTGTTTCGCACCTCGGGAGTGTCGGTAATAAGGGTTGTGAGCAATGAGGTGATGCCAAAGCGGATATGGGTTTGACAAATGGTGCGGATCCCTGTGACGGACGGCTTGTTGTTGAACAATACCCCACCGCCGCCATTGACCTGAATATCGACAAGACCGGGAGCAATAAAGCCATCGTCAAGGCGCTCAAGCTCAATATTTTTATCCAGATTGGCAATGGGGGTAATCCGTACAACCAGCCCGTTGCTGATTATGAGCGCCGCCTCATGATGCCAGTCTTGCCCGTCAAAAATACGCGGTGCACCCAGGGCAAACATATTATTCATTCTGGCCAAATTCATCGCGTTCTCGTCACCTTATGCAAGTGGGAGGGAACATCGGGGTCAGAACCCAAATGGCGCGAATATTTTTCAACAAAAACATAAAACGGAATAATCAGGCACAAGGCATCGCTTAGCGGATGGCCGGTTGCGACAAAATCGAGTTTTTTTGCATCAATGGCCGCATCAGCGGTCAAAAATACCTTGGCGCCACTTCCGGCAAGTTTTTTTGCAACCTTGACACAGGAGATTTCCGCCAGATCGCGGGCGCACAGCGCCAGCACCGGAAAGCCCTTTTCAACCAGGGCCACCGGGCCGTGCATTACTTCGGCGGATGAGTAGGCTTCGGCGTGAAGGGCGCAGGTTTCCTTGAATTTGAGCGCGACTTCATTGGCAATGGCCATTGCCGGGCCACGGCCCAAAACAAACAATGATCCATTTCTGTCCAGCGCCGGGACCAATTGTGACCAGTCACATTCAAGAGCGCGCGCCGCATGTTCAGGCAGTCGAGCAAGAGCTTGGCGCAACTGATCATCATCCTGCCATTCGGCAATCAGAGCCAGGCCGGCAACAACCGAGCACACAAAACTCTTGGTGGCGGCAACCGAAATTTCCGGCCCGGCGGCAATATTTATCGCATGGCTGGCAATCAAGGCCAAAGAGGAGCGCGGGTTGTTGGTAAGGGCAAAACTGAGCGCGCCGCCATCTTTTGCCGTTTGGGTCATGGCGACAAGATCCGGGCTGGCCCCGGACTGGGAAATGGAAATGGTCGCAGCCTTGCTCAGGCGAAGCGGGGCGCCATAAATGGAGGCCACCGAGGGGGCAAGCGAAGCCACGGGAACCCCGGCGCTCAATTCAATGGCATATTTTAAAAAAGCCGCCGCATGGTCGGACGAGCCCCTGGCAATAGTTGCAATCAATGCCGGATCCCTGGCGCGCAACGCCGCCCCGCCCTCTTTTAGCTGAGCGCCGGCAAGATCAAGAAAGCGGGCAATCGCCTCGGGGATTTCAGCGACCTCATTGTGCATATGGGTTGTGGCGCCACTCATTTTCAGCGCCCCAGGGCAATCTTGGTTTTGGCGTCAAACAGGTGCAGAGTTTTCATGTCGAATTTTACGCCTACGCGCTCTTGTGGCTTATGAATTTCAAGCGGATCCTCGCGCACCACCAGATCGGCGCCATTATCGAGAGCCACATGAACATAAGAAGCATCCCCGAGATATTCGTCGAGCAGCACTTCGCCGGCAATGGTGCTTTCAGGGTCTGTCTCCTTGCTTAACGAACAGCCGCCCGGGCGCACCCCGATGATTATCGGGCCATGACTTTCAGGGGCGCTTTTGGCCAGCTTCAGTCTTTTTCCTCCGGCCATGAGCGCCTGACCATCACTGATTTTTTCCGCGGCAAGAAAATTCATCGCCGGAGAGCCGATGAAGGAAGCAACAAACAGATTAGCCGGTTTTTCATATAACTCACGCGGGGTGCCGATCTGCTGGATAATACCGGAATGCATGACCACAATCCGGTCGGCCAAAGTCATCGCCTCGACCTGGTCATGGGTAACATAGACCATGGTTGCACTCAGGCGCTGATGCAGGCGGGCAATTTCCAGGCGCACCTGAGAGCGCAGCGCCGCATCAAGGTTGGACAGCGGCTCGTCGAACAAAAACACTTTTGGATCGCGCACAATGGCGCGCCCGATGGCGACGCGCTGGCGCTGACCGCCGGAGAGTTCGGCCGGTTTGCGATCCAAAAGTGGTTCAAGCTCCAATGCGCGGGCGCTTTCGGCAACACGCGCCGCTATTTCCTGTTTGGAATATCTGGCCTGTTTGAGAACCAGCGCCATATTGCCGCGAACCGTCAAATGCGGATAAAGGGCATAGGTTTGAAAGACCATGGCAATGCCGCGCTTGGCCGGGGGCAGCAGGGTGATCGATTTACCATCCAAAAGAATGTCGCCGGCCGTTTCATCCTCCAGTCCGGCGATAATGCGCAGCAGGGTTGATTTTCCGCAGCCGGAGGGGCCAAGCAGAACCAGAAATTCACCCGAGGGAATATCAAGGTCCAGCCCTTCAAGAACTTTGACCAGCCCATAGGATTTGTGCAGTGATTGAATTTTCAAATCGGCCATTTTCTAGTTTCCCGTCAGTCCGGTCAATTGAGGTTTTCCGCTTCTTATCGAAGCATCGGCAGCCAATACCACCGCCAGCGATTTAACCGCGTCATCCATGTGGGCGTTCAAATCCAGATCATTTAAAATTGCATCAAGAACAAAAGCCTGCTCGCGCTCGCACAATTGCTGATGGCCCGGCTCGTCGCTCATGTTCAAAAACCGGTCGGGGGCTAAAAAGACGCCGGTTTTATCGGTTTGGGCACAATGAATTTGAATAGTGGAGGTTTTGGTGTGGGTATTTATATCGTCGGACTTTGCGTCTTTATCAACGACAATCGAAACCGACCCGTTGGGGGAGATCACATCCTTGATAAAAAAAGCGGTTTGGGAAATCATCGGCCCCCAGCCCGCCTCGTACCAACCGATGGAGCCATCGGCAAAAAGCACCTGCAAATGGCCGTAATTATACATGTCAGGAGCAATCTCATCGCTCAGGCGCAGCCCCATGGCGCGCACTTCAACGGGTGCGGCATCACTGATCTGACACATGACATCGAGATAATGCACCCCGCAATCAACAAGGGGGGAGGTGCTTTTCATCAATTGTTTATGGGTGTTCCAGGCCGCGCCGAGGGATTGCTGATTAAGGTTCATGCGAAAGACATAAGGGCCGCCCAGGGCGCGGGCCTCCTTGATAAAAAATTGCCATGACGGATGGTGGCGAAGGATATAGCCAACAATCAGTTTTTTGTTGTTGGCGCGGGCGGCGTCAATAACGCGCACAGCATCTCCAACACTGGTGGCCAGCGGCTTTTCCACGAAAACATGGGCTCCTGCTTCAAGCGCCATCACCGCATAGCCGGCGTGGCTATCTGAATAGGTGTTGATGGAAACCAGATCGGGTTTGAGCTCGGCCAGAGCCTCATCAAAGAGAGGCAAAATCTCATATTCATGCAAAGCCGGATCAAGTTCCGGTTTTGAACGATTGACCAGCCCGGCAATCTGAAACCCGGGATTGCGTTGATAAGCCAGCGCGTGCGAGCGCCCCATATTGCCCAGTCCGGCAACCATTACCCGGATGAGGGGCGCACTCATTTGACTGCCCCGGAGGTTAGCCCGGAGATCAACTGGCGCGAAAAAATGGTATAAAGAATTATCACCGGAATAATCGCCAGCGCCATGGCGGCGATGATGGCGTTCCAATTGTTGGTGAACTGGCCGACAAACACCTGGGCGCCAAGGGTCATGGTCTTGGTTGCTTCGGACGGGGCCAGGATCAGGGGAAACCATAAATCGTTCCAGATCGGAATCATGGTAAAAACCCCGACCGTGGCCAAAGCCGGCCGGACCAGCGGCATGACCAGACGAAAAAATATTGCATATTCGCTCAAACCATCAATGCGCCCGGCCGATTTGAGGTCTTTAGAGACCACCGACATGAATTCGGACAGGATGAAAATGGCCAGTGGCAGACCCTGGGCGGTATAAACCAAAATAAGGGCCCACAGCGTATCGACAAGACCGGTGGCCACCATCAGTTTGAGGATGCCGATGGTTCCGAGCCGGATCGGGATCATGATACCCAATGCCAGATAAAGCCCGGTCAGCCGGTTAAAGGGAAATTTATATTCAGACAGGGCGAAAGCGGCCATGGCGCCAAACAGCAGGACAAAAAACAGGCTGGCCAGGGTCACCGACAGCGAATTCCAGAAATAGAGCGGGAAATTGCCCTGGGTCAGAACAGTACTATAACCGATCAGATCAAAACTATCTGAATTGGGCAGGGCCAGCGGTTCGCGGAATATCGCCCGTTTGGACTTGAACGAGTTGATGATAATCAGGATCACCGGAAACATGGCGATAATGGTAAAAGTCAGCAAAACCGCGTGAGCGCCCAATTCGGCAAAACGATTGCGCCGGGCGCGGGAAACAGCCATTTTCTTATACCTCACATCTCATAGCGGGTCAGTTTGCGCTGGATGAAAAATAAATAGATGGCGACCCCGGCCAGAATGATAAAAAACATCATGGTAGCTATTGCCGCGCCCATATTGGGGTCGCCGGGCTGGGTCTGCTGGCCGTAAAAAGTCCGGTATAAAATGGTGCCGAGCAGGTCGGTGGAAAAATTGGGCCCAGCCAGCGGGCCCTGGGTGGTGTAGATGAGATCAAAGGCGTTGAAATTGCCGACAAAGGTCAAAATCGAAATAATGCCGATGGTGGGCAGGATCAAAATCAGCTTGATTTTGAAAAACTGGGCAAACCCGGTCACCCCGTCGCATTCGGCCGCCTCGATCACCTCTTCGGGAATGGACAACAGCGCCGCATAAATCAGCATCATCGGGATGCCGACAAACTGCCAGACCGAAATGAGAGCCAGGGTGGTCAGCGCTGTCTCCTCGCGGCCCAAAAAGGGCATGAAAAACTGGCCAAGCCCAACATCTCGCATCAATCCCTTTGATACCCCCCACAGCGGGGAGAGCATAAGTTTCCAGACGAAACCAACAATGACGAACGAGAGCAGGGTCGGCATGAAAATCGCGGTGCGGTAGAGTTTCTTGCCCGGCAGGTGGAACATGGAAAGCAGGGCGGCGATCAAAACCCCGATCGGGTTTTGCACCAGCATGTGAATGATAAAAAAATAAAAATTATTGCCCAGCGCGTTTAAAAACGGGCCGACCCAATAAGGGTCGAAAAACAGCCGCAGATAGTTTTCAAGTCCGACATAGCTCACCGCCTGGCTGATCGGGTCTTTTTGAAAGAACGACAGGCGCAGGGTTTCGGCCAGCGGCAGGATCATGATCATGGTATAAACCAGAACCGCCGGGGCCAGAAAAACCACAATGTGCCAGCGAAACGGTCGCTTTTTCTTCTTGAGCACTTGGGCCATAACTCCCCTCCTCCCATCGGTTTGGAATTTCTTTCGGCATATAAGCGCCCGGAGCCAGAGCCTTTTCGGTTTTGATTTCAACAAAACCTCAGCTCTAAGTTTTTGTTTGGTCGCGTTCCCGAACCAGATAAGCGGTGTCCACTTATCCTGGAAACGCTCTAGCCCCGGACACTTTGTTTTTTGGCGTTAAGTCCTTGCTCTAATTTTTCTGCTGCGGAGCGTACCAGCTTTCCAGACCGGCCTGAAGCCCGGCCGCCGCTTCCTCGGGAGTTTCAGTTCCGTTGATCACATTGGCCGAGGCGGTCCACATGGCGCTCCACAGATTAGGCGTGCCACGGGTGAGGATTTGGGCGGCGGAACGAATGGTGGACTGACAATCCTTGCGCCAGGAGATAAACTCGTTGGCCAGTGGATCATCAAGCGTAATCTGATGTTTTGACAGCGAAAAGAAACCCGGCAGGGCGTTGGAATAAAGCTGGGCGAATTCTTTTGTTCCCAGCCATTCAAGAAACACTTTTGCCGCCGCCGCATTGGGGGAGGCGGGGTTCAAACCCATGGCGATGTCAGTGTGATCATCAATATAGCAATCATCGCCAGCCTTGGGCAGAGGCGGACGGAAAGCGCCCATTTTAAAGTCGGCATCGCGATTGAAGCCGGAAATTTCCCAGGAACCGGCGGGATAAATCGCGGCGCGGCCTAGGGTGAACAATGTCTGGCTGTCCGGGTAGGACTGGGCTTCAAAACCATCGCCGAGATAGTCTTTCCACTGGGCGATAACTTCAAACGGCTTGACCCATTGCGGATCGGTCAGCTTTTCGGTGCCAGCAATGATGCCCAGACGGCCCTTTTCCCCTTTCCAGTACATCGGCCCTATATTCTGGTAGCCCATGGCGGCGGCTTCCCATTGGTCAAGCGTGCCCATGGCCAGCGGAATATAGCTGCCGTCCTGTTTGATCGCCTTTAAAGTGTCCATGAACTGGGCCTGGGTCTTGGGCGGGGTCAGGCCCAATTCGTCAAAGGCATCCTTGTTATATATGAAGCCGTGAATGACCGAGGCCATGGGCACGCAAAAGGTGGCGCTGCCATCGTCGGTCGACCAGGCGGATTTGGCAAAAGAAGCAAAATTATCCAGCGCCGACATATCGCTCAAATCGGCAAGATATCCCTTGTTATAAAGGTCAAGGGACGAATCAAACGGGCGACATGTGATCAGATCGCCAGCGGTGCCCCCTTCAAGCTTGGCGTTGAGGGCGGCGTTATACTGGGTCGGGGCGGTGGGAGAAAAGGTTACCTTGATATCAGGGTTTTCGGCCATGAATACAGGCAGGATCTTGTCCTGCCAGATGCCCAGATCATCATTGCGCCAACTTTCAATCTTAAGTTGGGCCGACTGGGCGAAAGCCCCCGACGCCATACCAAGCATAAGCGTGGTGGCCAATGTGCCAAGAATTGCATATTTCATAATAGTCTCCTCCTGTTGCAGTCATGTTATTTGGTCATTTTACCTGATCGGCAAGAGCCGCCGCCAGGTTTCCCTCGTGACGCTGTAACAATTCCAGCGCTTGTTGTTTTTTGATCCCGCGCACCAAAAGCACGGCGAGTTTGGTGTGATAGTCACTTTCGTTGAGCGCCTTGCGGGCGGTGGCAAGGTCGCAATCGGTAATTTCCATCACCATGCGTTCGGCGCGCAAAAGCAGTTTTTCGTTGCTGGCGATCATATCGACCATATGGGAGCGATAAACCTTGTTCAGCCCGATCATCAGACAGGTCGAAAACAGGTTGAGCGCCACTTTTTGCGCGGTGCCGGCGCCAAGCCGGGTCGAGCCGGCAAGAACCTCGGGCCCGGTGCGCAGCAATACCCCGATCTCAGCGTCATCAAGCAAGGGTGCGCCCGGATTATTGGCAAACGAGATCGTTAACGCTCCCGCGTCCCGCGCCGTTTTAACCGCGGCACGGGTATAGGGGGTGGTGCCACTGGCCGCCAGCGCCAAAACGACATCATCCGTGTCTACGTTGTTTTGCAAAATCTCGGTGCGGCCGGCAGCAAAATCATCCTCGGCGCCTTCCTGGGCATGCTTTTGTCCGGCGTCACCGCCGGCGAACAGATAAACAAGCCGCTCAGGGGGCCAGCCAAAGGTCGGGGTCAACTCGATGCCGTCAAGCAACGCAAGACGCCCAGAGGTGCCTGCCCCGACATAGATGATGCGCCCGTTGTTTTTGGACAGCCGGGCCCGCGCCGCCTCAACAGCGTTTTCAAGAGCAGGCAACGCCGCCCAGACAGCATTTAACGCCTGATGCTGGCCGCCAAGCAAGGCCAGCATGATCTCATCAATTCCCCAACTCTCAAGCCCGTCAAAGCGCGCACTGTGAAACTCGGTTTCACGCCATTCCGAAGGATCGGGTTGAGGGGGTTCGCCAATAGCGCAATTCATCAGTAATATCTTCTGGTTTAACTTTGCATACCAAAACGCTACCAAAAGCCCGCCGGATCGGCAACAAATTTCTTAACAAATCGGCCAAACTTTATTAAGTATATGTTATTGCTTGTTTTTTCTATGCGCTCTTGCTGTTTACAACATTTATCCTTATGGTGATTGGTATTTTATTGATCTACCATGACCGAATTTGAGAGCTGGACGGAAAGCGCTGATGAACACCAAAACCGGCCCGTTTGATTTTTGTCTGGATATTGGCGGCTCCGGCACCAGAGGCGCTTTGTTTGACCGGCAAGGACACCAGTTGGCACGAGCGGAAGCAACTGGCGGCGCCTTGTCACTGGGCGCAGAGCGTTCGCAAAGCGCCATAAGAGGTGTCTGGGGTCGGATTTGCGCACAAACTGATCTTGGAGAGCGGGAGCAAAAAACAACCCGCTTATGGGCCGGGATTGCCGGAAGGGGCCTGCCCGGACAGGCAAAGGAATTGGCGGCGCTCTTGGACGATTTTTTGCAATGCCGGTTTGTCGCCGACGGTTATGGAGCGTTGCTGGCGGCGACTGGTGGCAAACCCGGAGCCCTGATTTCAATTGGCACCGGGGTTGCCGCCTTGTCGCTTGATGAAAATGGTAAAACCATGATGCTGAGCGGCTGGGGGTTTCCGGCCGGTGATATTGGCGGCGGGGCATGGCTGGGGCTTATGGCCTGCTCAGCGCTTGGTAAATATATTGACGGGGTTGACCAGAGCCCGCCCTTTCCTATTTTCCTGGCGCAGGAAATAATGGAAGTTGGCGGGCGCAAACCGCAGCAATTCATGGCATGGCAGACAAAGGCCGAACCACATATGTTTGCTTCGCTGGCCCCGCTGGTTATTGCTGGGGCAAAAAAAGGCGACCAGTTTTGCCACAACCTGCTGGAACGATCAGCACAAGAAATTGTTGCACTGGCAACAGCGCTTTACGGCAAAAAAACCGGCACGGTTTATTTGCGCGGCGGGCTGGGTGTGCCGCTTTACCCGCTGTGCCGCCGGATTGCCCCGTCCTTTGACTGGCAACCAACAGAGGCTGACCCTGTTGAGGGGATTTATCTTTTGGCCAGCGGGCAAGCGCCAAGCGAACAGATATTGGAGCGCCCCAATGCGCAAAATGGCTGATCTGGTTTCCTTCATTGCGAAAAGATTTTGAAAAAACCTTTCAGCGGGCGCGGATTGCTCCATAAACATAGATGTGCAAAAGAGTGGGCAGATCAAGGATATGGTTCATGCCCCATTTAAACCGCCGCCCGTCCAATGCTCATCCGGCAACTTTAGTGCGCCCGCAGATTGACCGGTTGGTGCTAAGGGCTTTAAGCGAAGATCTCGGCTTGGCGGGTGATGTGACCTCAATGGCCATTTTGCCCCCTGAGGCCAGCGCTTTTGCCGCAATGAATGTGCGCGAAAACGGCATCATCGCCGGGCTTGGGGTGGCTGAGGCCGCCTTCGAGCTGGTTGGGGATGGCCTGAGCTTCAAGTCGCTGGTTTCGGACGGAGAGCGAGTGAAAAAAGGCCAGCAGATCGCAACAATTTCCGGCAATGCGCGCCTGATCATGGCGGCGGAACGCGTGGCGCTTAATTTCCTGTGCCATTTAAGCGGGATTGCCAGCCATACCGGACGCTTCGTTGATGCAATCGCGGGCAGTGCGGCGCAAATTTGCGACACGCGCAAAACCACCCCCAATCTCAGGGCGCTGGAAAAATATGCGGTCAGGTGCGGCGGCGGTGCCAACCATCGCTTTGGTCTTGATGACGCGATTTTGATCAAGGACAATCATATCGCAATATCCGGCGGAGTAAGCGAAGCAATCAGGGCGGCCAGGGCCTTTGCCGGCCATCTGGTGATGATTGAAGTTGAGGTAGACAATATCGACCAGCTTGAACAGGCGCTTAAAGCCGGAGCGGGGGCGGTTTTGCTCGACAATATGGATGTTGCGACCTTGAGCGAGGCAGTCAGGATCAACCGGGGCCGGGCAAAGCTGGAAGCCTCGGGCGGAGTTGATCTCAAGAAGGTGACAGCGATCGCCAAAACCGGGGTCGACATGATTTCAACCAGTAAAATCACCATGGCGGCAACCCCGCTTGATATCGGGCTGGATATTGAAATCAGCGCAAAATAGCCACGCAATATATCTGGAGAATATTGATGAGCAATGAAATGGTCGATTTGATGATCGCGGCGGCGCTTGATGCGGGCCAGGCAATCATGGAAATTTATGCCGAGGCTATTGAAGTAACCGACAAGGCGGATGGAAGTCCGGTGACCAAGGCCGACCAGCGCGCCGAAGAGATCATTTTGAAATATCTGGCCAAAACCTTAATTCCTGTTCTGGCCGAAGAGAGCGTGGCGGCGGGGAGAATACCGGAGCTTGGGGAAAGATTTTTTGTCGTTGATCCGCTTGACGGCACCAAGGAATTCATCAAGCGAAATGGCCAGTTTACGGTCAATATCGCGCTGGTGGAGAACAAAACGCCGATCTTGGGGGTGGTTCTGGCCCCCGATCTTGACCAATTGTTCATCGGCTCCGCAAAAGGGGCGTTTGAGGCCAAGACAAAAGGGAAACAGGTTTTTTCCCGCAAGAAAATCACCACCAATATAAGCGAGCCGATGAATGTGGTGGCCTCGCGCTCGCACGGGCACAAGGCGTTGGAGCCATTTTGCGCCGCTTTCAATATCAACGAAAATGTTTCGGTCGGCTCATCACTGAAATTCTGCCTGCTGGCGAGGGGCGAGGCCTGCCTTTACCCGCGCTTTACCCCAACCTGCGAATGGGACACGGCAGCCGGACAGGCGGTATTGCAGGCGGCCGGGGGCGCGGTTTATGCCATTTCCGGGCAAAAACTTGAATATGGCAAGAAGGACAAGGATTTTTTCAATCCCTATTTTGCCGCCGCCGCCAGCGACAAGCTGGCAAAAAGCGCCGCTGAAAGAATGCGCGCGCTGATCTCCATGCAGGAACAGCCCACTTAAATGTGATCAGTTTGAGACAAATCGCGCCTTGACCTATTCTTGTTCGTTATATATGCGACCGTTATATGGATCATAATATATTCATGGGGCGCAGAAATGAACGTAGCAACGCTATGCCTGGCCATTTTGCAGAGTGGGGAAACCACCGGCTATGAAATTCGCAAAATGTCGACCGAAGGCGAATACGCCTATTTTGTCGATGCCTCCTATGGCTCGATCTATCCCGCTTTAGCGCGTCTTCAGGCGGACGGGATGGTTACCTGCCGCATTGAGCAGCAAACGGGACGGCCGGCGAAAAAGGTCTATTCGATCACCAAAAAAGGCCGCCAGACCTTTCATCAATCCCTGTTCAATGAACTGGATGATGATGTTTTCCGCTCGGAATTCCTGCTGTTTGCCCGCTTTGCCACCGATCTGCCGGCATCCCTGGTAAAAAAACGCCTCAATGAGCGCATTGAAGCCATGAACAGCGAAATCAAGCAACTAAAAGACATTCAAGACGACAAGACAACCGACGCCGATAAATGGGTGATCGATTATGGGATAAAATGCCTGACGGTTGCGCGCGAGCATGTCGCCTCCCATATGAACGAGTTGATTGGCCTGGCGCAGCCAGATGATATCCGGCCCGAAGCGGCTGAATAGGGAAAGACGAAAAATGATGCGTTACATCATGTCCTACGGGGTTGCGCTGGTTTTGATCCTGTTGATTGCCGGATGGCTGGCCAGCGGCACCCTGATCGAGGGCGGCCAGGGGCCAGCAAAGGGCGAAAGGGAAATCATCTCCCTGATCGAGCCGCAAAACAAGGGACCGGTTCATAGCCTGTTTACAGCGATTGGCCTGATTAAGGACGATGGCGAACCCGCAGGCAAAGATGTGGCAAGCAACCTCAATGCGCCGCAAAACAGCGCGCCCGCCACTGAGCCGACGCCGGAAACGCAAAAACTGCAAACGGTATTATTTAAAAATTTCAGCGCCCAATTAATGCCGGTTGAAGTCAAGGTGGTACGCGGCCAGACCGAGGCCAGCGCTAAAATTTCCGTACGCGCGGAAACCAGTGGCATCATCAAGCAAATCAATGTCAGCAAGGGCCAACAGGTCAAGCCGGGCGATCTGCTGTGCAGGCTTGACAAGGGCACGCGCGAAGCAAAACTGGCCCAGGCTGAGGCATCGCTAGCTCAGGCCAGGGCCTCACTGGCTCAGACCCAGGCTGATTTTGACACCAATCTTGCCTTACGTAACAAGGGACTGGCCCCGGCCAACACCGCGCGCCGCTTCGAGGTTTCCTTAAGCGCGGCCAAGGCTGCGGTACGCGCCGGAGTGGCAGCGCTTGACGATATCAAAAAAGATCTGGCCAACACCATGGTGCGCACACAAATCGCCGGGGTGGTTCAGGCGCCGCTGGCCAATGAGGGCGATATGCTCTCAATTGGGGCGGTTTGCGCCAGCATTGTCAAGCTTGACCCGATGCTGTTTACCGGCAAGGTCGCCGAGGCCAAAATCTCGCTGGTCAAGACCGGCATGCCGGCCAGCGTGACCACGGTAACCGGGCAAACCGTTACCGGCAAGGTCAAATATGTTTCCGCCAGCGCCGACAGGGCAACGCGCTCATTTCAGGTTGAAATAGAGCTGGATAATTCCGGACGCCAATTGCTCGACGGGGTCAGCGCCGCCGCCACAATAAAGGTTGGCGCCATAAAAGCCCAACTGATCCCGCAATCAGCCTTAACCCTTGAAACAGACGGAACGCTTGGAGTGCGGATATTAAATGGCGATATCGTCAGTTTCCGTTCGGTGAAAATTGTCGGGGATGAAGCGGGCGGGGTATGGGTCGCCGGTCTGGGCCAACAGGTGAAAATCATCACTTTGGGCCAGGAATATGTTGAGGACGGACAAAAAGTTCTGGCCAAACCGGCAAATGCGGGAACACAATCATGATGGGTATTCTTGCATAATGGGCATTCTTGAGGCCATATTGCGCCGGCCGCGCACTATTATCACGGTAATGCTGTTGATGCTGGCCGCCGGGGTTGCGGCATATCTCAACCTGCCCAAGGAGAACCAGCCGGCAGTCGATATTCCCTATTTTTATGTTTCAGTGACCCAGCCCGGCCTGTCCCCGCTTGACGCTGACCGATTGCTGGTCAGGCCGCTACAAACCGAATTGAGCAATATTGACGGGCTAAAGAGCATGCGCTCGACCGCCTATAGCGGCGGCGCCTCGATCGTTCTCGAGTTCGATATAAATTTCAACAAGGAACAGGCGCTCCAGGACATAAAGGATCAGGTGGACCGGGCAAAAAAATCCCTGCCCGGGGACGCAACCGACCCCACGGTCACTGAAATCTCGATCAGCGATTTCGGTGCGATAACCGTGGCGCTTTATGGCTCCATACCCGACCGGGCGCTTTATCGCTTCGGGCGTCAGCTCAAGGACAAGCTTGAGACCATCCCCGAGGTGATGGATGTCAAAATGTCCGGCGAGCGCAAGGAAGTGCTTCAGGTTACGCTCGACCTGTTGAAAATGGAAAGCTACGGCTTGACCACCGCCCAGCTTTTTGATGCGCTGGCGCGCAACAATATGGTGGTGCCGGCCGGAGCGCTTGATACCGGGCAAGGAAAGTTTTCGGTCGAGGTTCCCGGTTTGATCCAAACGGCGCGCGATGTTTACAATTTGCCGATCAAGACCGACGGCGACAGTGTTGTCACCTTTTCCGATGTGGCGACAATCCAGCGCACATTCAAGGACGCCACGGTATTTACCCGGGTCAACGGCAAGCCGGCCCTGATCCTTTCTGTCAACAAGCGCTCCGGCTCCAATATCGTCAAACTATCCGAGGCGGCGCGCCAGATAACCGAAGAGAGCGCCAAAAGCTGGCCGGTGGGGCTGGAGCATTCCTATATGCTCGATCAGGCGGCAATTGCGCTCAACATGTTCGGCTCGTTGCAGTTTTCCGTTCTTACCGCGGTGGTTCTGGTGATCATTGTCAGCGTTGCCCTTCTCGGCATCCGCCCGGCCTTGATGATTGGCTT
>UOEO01000241.1_pt1 | contig 45233 bp, 44 predicted proteins | sample 1989881 | NCBI WGS metagenome assembly UOEO01 (sample SAMEA4712198, study PRJEB27164) | hydrothermal vent metagenome | biome: marine basaltic hydrothermal vent biome; feature: marine hydrothermal vent; material: mineral | place: Pacific Ocean | collected 2011-06-14/2011-07-23 | depth 1691 m
ATGGCCGATATCGGCATGGATCCGGGCGTGTTGAACATATATGGCGGCGCCTGCGCCATTGGCCATCCGATCGGGGCTTCGGGGGCGCGCATTATTGTCACCTTGCTCAATGCGCTTGAACAAAACGACAAAACGCTTGGCATCGCCTCCTTGTGCATTGGTGGCGGGGAAGGCACCGCAATGGCCATTGAAAGGGTTAGCTGATGCAACTGGATAATTCTATCGCAGCAATTGTTAGCGGCGGCGCATCGGGTCTCGGGGCAGCAAGTGCAAAAGCGCTGGCGGCCAAGGGGGTCAAGGTCACCATCTTTGATCTGAACCACGAGGCAGGAAGCGCGCTGGCCAAGGAAATTGGCGGGGTTTTTGCTCCCGTTGATGTTGCCGACCCTGAAAGTGTTGCCGCCGGGATTGAGCTTGGTAAAAAACAACATGGCGTCGCGCGTATCATAGTCAATTGCGCCGGCATTGCCCCGGCGGCCAAGACGGTATCGCGCGGGTTGGCGCACGATCCGGCGTCTTTTGCAAAAACAATCGGCATCAACCTGATCGGCTCTTTCAATACCTCCTCGCAGGCGGCGGCGCAGATGGCGGCAACAGAACCGCTGGCCTCGGGCGAACGCGGGGTGATCATCAACACCGCTTCGGTTGCCGCCTATGACGGCCAGATCGGCCAGATCGCCTATGCCGCTTCAAAGGGCGGCATTGTTGGCATGACATTGCCGATGGCGCGCGATCTGGCCTCCCACGCCATTCGCGTGATGGGGATTGCGCCGGGAATTTTTAAAACCCCGATGGTTGAAGCCTTCCCAGAAGAGGTTCAAAACGCTTTGGCGGCGCAAATTCCGTTTCCGGCCCGGCTGGGAAACCCGGCGGAATATGGCGCGCTGGCTATCCATATCTGCCAGAATGAAATGCTCAATGGCGAGGTGATCCGGCTTGATGGAGCCATTCGCATGCCACCAAGATAATTATCAGATATGAATGGCGTGGCCCAGCGCCTTGAGGCAGGCTTCCTGCAAGCCTTCGGACAATGTCGGATGAGCGTGAATGGTTGCTCCAATATCGTCAAGGCGCGCCCCCATTTCAATGGCGATCGAAAAAGCAGCCGATAGTTCAGAAATCCCGCCACCAACCGCTTGCAGGCCCAAAATCAGATTATTGTCGGCGCGCGCGACAACGCGAACAAAACCACTTTCTTGTTCCATGGTCATGGCGCGCCCATTGGCCGCAAGCGGAAACTGGCCGGTTTTTATCTCAATACCGGCGCTTTTGGCCGCCACCGCGGACATGCCGCACTCAACGATTTCCGGGTCGGTAAAGCAAACCGAGGGCACGCACATCTTGTTCCAGAGCCGGGGTTTGCCGGCAATTATTTCGGCAACCATTTCCCCCTGCGCCATTGCCCTATGGGCCAGCATCGGCTCCCCGGTGACATCGCCAATGGCGAAAACACCGCGCATCGAGGTCTGGCATTTTTCGTCAATTCCAATAAACGCTCCATCCATGGTCAGGCTTAGTTCATCAAGCCCGATTTTCCCCGTTCTGGGCCTGCGGCCAACGGTAACAAGGATTTTGTCAGCCTTTATCCGCTGGCTTTTTCCGGTGGAATTTTTTATTTCCAGCACACCGTCATGAACGCCCATGGCGCTGGAATTGACCAGAATTTCAACGCCAAGCTTGTTGAGGTTTTTCAAAACCGGCTTGACGATTTCAGCATCATAAAGCGGCAAAACCGACCCCTGAAGCTCAACAATGGTCACTTTTGCGCCCAGTTTGGCCATTGCCGTGCCGATTTCCATGCCAATATAGCCGCCCCCGACAATGGCCAGATTTTCAGGAAGTTCTGTTAACGACAGCGCCTCGGTTGAGCTGATGACATCACCACCAAAGGGAAGTTCGGCCAGTTCAACCGGGGCTGATCCGGTGGCGACAACGATATTTTCAGCCCTGATGATTTGGGGGCCGTCATCTGTTGCAACCTCTATCGTCTTGCCGTCCAAAAAGCGCGCGGTGCCGGATATCAGGCGGGTTTTGGCCCTTTTCAACAGACCGGCCACCCCATTGTCGAGTCTGGTGACGATCTTGTCTTTCCAGGCGATTGTCTGGCCGAGGTCAATCTTGACTTCACTTGCCGAAATACCGATCGGGGAAGCGGCACAATGGCTGAAATCATAAAATTCGTTGGCGGCGTGAATGAGCGCCTTGGAGGGAATGCAGCCGACATTCAAACAGGTTCCGCCAACTTTTGCCGCCTCGACAATAATGGTGTCGATACCGAGTTGACCGGCGCGAATGGCGCAGACATAGCCGCCCGGACCAGCGCCGATAACCAGAAGTTTACAATCAAGATCAGACATTGGCGCTCTCTAGTTTTGCTTCGATCATCAAATCGGCAACGATATTGGTTGGCGTATCGCTGGCTTTTGCCCGATCAAGGATTGTTTCCAGCGTATCGGCAAGCCCCTTCACCCTGGCGTTGGCCCATGACGGGTCGTCTATCGCGAGGATTTCGGTTGCCACATTGACGATGCCGCCGCCATTAACCACATAATCCGGCGCGTATAAAATGCCCGCCTGATGCAAAAGAGCGCCGCAATCCGGGTTGGCCAACTGATTATTGGCGGCCCCCAGGACAATGTTGGCTTTCAGCCGGGAAATGATTTGCGGGGTTAAAATTCCACCCAGCGCGCAGGGCGCGAAAACATCAACATCAGCATCATATATCTCATCAAGGCCAACGATTTTTGCGTTGAACTTTTTTGCCGCCTCAGCGCTCAGACCGGGGTTGATATCGCTTAGCGTCAATATGGCGCCGCGCTCATAAAGATATTGGGCAAAAACCATACCGACATGGCCCAGCCCCTGAATGGCAACTCGCACTCCGGCAAGATTTCCGTCTCCACCCTGATGAACCAGCGCCCGCTCAAGGCACAAAAGCACCCCGCGCGCGGTAACCGGGGACGGGTCACCAGAGGCAAATTCGCCGCTTGCCAGACCAACCACATAAGGGGTTTCGCTCGCTGCCATTTCCATGTCGGCGGGTGAAACCCCGACATCTTCGGCCGTATAATAAGTTCCGTTCAAATGGTCGACAAAACGGCCAAAGGAGCGCAGCAATTGCTCGGTTTTATCAAGTCTGGGGTTGCCGATAATAACCGCCTTGCCACCCCCGAGCGGCAGGTTGGCGGCGATATTCTTATAGGTCATGCCGCGTGAAAGCCGCTCCACATCAATTATGGCGTCTTTTACGCTGGCAAAAGGCCACATCCGGCAGCCGCCGGCGGCCGGGCCGAATTTTGTCGAGTGCACGGAAATCAGCGCCTCAAGGCCGCATGATTTGTCACGGCCGTGCAACAGGCGCTGGTAACCATTTGAAGGGGCAAGCTCCACTATTTCAAGGTCTGATTTGACCGCCTGATGGTTCATTTCATCCCTCCACGAACAACATTGCCGGTGTTTCAAGCAATGATTTGAGTTTTTGCACAAACAGGGCGGCGTCCCAGCCATCGATCACGCGATGATCGAACGAACATGAAATATTCATCATTTTCCGCGGCTGGAATTGCTGGCCGTCCCAAACCGGACGTATGGCCATTTTGTTGATGCCGACAATGGCCACTTCGGGATGATTGATGATCGGGGTGGTGGCAACCGCCCCCAGGGGCCCAAGCGAAGTTATGGTTATGGTCGAGCCGGCAAGCTCATTACGGGTTGCCTTGCCATCACGGGCGGCCTCGGCCAAACGCGACACCTCGGCGGCGCATTCCCACGGGCTCAAGGCCTCGGCGTGTTTGACCACCGGCACCGTCAGACCCGCATCCGTCTGGGCGGCAATGCCAACATGCACCCCACCATAGCGATAGACAATGCCCGCATCATCATCAAAATGGGCGTTCATTTCCCCCTGTTCGCCAACCGCCTCGACAATGGCGCGGATCATAAATGGTAAAATGGTCAGTTTGGTACGCTGACCTTTATATTTTTCGTTCAGTTTGGCGCGTAAATCCTCCAGGGCGTCAACATCGATTTCCTCGACAATGGTGATGTGTGGAATTCGTGCATTGGCCAGCGCCATCTTTTCGGCAATCTTGCGCCGCATGCCGATGATCTTGATCTTTTCAACGCTGGTGTTGCGCCGGGAGGAAACACCGGAGACAATTTGCGGGCCATGGGCAAGAAAATTGTCCAGATCCTGGTGCATGATCCGCCCGGCGGGGCCCGATCCGGCGACCTGACGCAGATCAACCCCTTCATCCAGCGCCCGTTTGCGTACGGCAGGGGAGGCAAGCGGCTTTTCGCCCGGAGCGCGCCGGTTTGCCTCGGCGGGCGGCTCGGCCTGTTTTAGCGGGACGAACTTGGCGGCAGGGGCCGCTTGTTGAGCTGTTGGCGATGAGGGTGGCGCTTTTTCCAACTCTTTTACGGTTTCTTGCGCCGGCTCTTTTGCAGCATGTTTTTCAACGGCGGCAGTTTCGCCTTCATTACCGTCGCCCAAGATTTCAAGCTTTACGAATGGGGAGCCAATGGCAATGACATCGCCAGCCTCCCCGGCCAGCCAGGTGACGGTTCCCGAGGCGATCGAGGGCACCTCAACGGCGGCCTTGTCGGTCATTACGGTGCCTAAAACATCGTCTTCCTTGACCACATCGCCAATCTTGACATCCCAGCCGGCCAATTCGGCCTCGGCAATTCCCTCGCCGACATCCGGCAATAAAATGGTATATATACCCACGACTAGTCCTCCATCATCTTGCGCAGGTTTTGCGCCAAACGCTTGGGGCCCGGAAAATAATCCCACTCCTGGGAATGGGGATAAGGGGTGTCCCAGCCTGTCACCCGGGTAACAGGGACCTCAAGATGGTAAAAACACAATTCCTGAACAATGGCCACAAGCTCGGCGCCAAAGCCCGAGGTTCTGGTTGCCTCGTGCACCACCATGCAGCGCCCGGTTTTCTTGACCGATTTTTCGATGGTTTCGGTATCAAGGGGCACCAATGTTCTCAAATCGATAATTTCAGCGTCAATGCCGGTCTCACGGGCGGCAGCCTCGGCGACATAAACCATGGTGCCATAGGCCAAAATCGTCACCTGCTCGCCCGGCCTTGTGATGCGCGCCTTACCGAGTTCGGTGGTATAATAGTTCTCATCAACTTCACCCAGCTCGTGCTTTTTCCAGGGCACCACCGGCCGGTCGTGATGGCCGTCAAAAGGACCATTGTAAAGCCGTTTCGGCTCAAGAAAAATCACCGGATCGGGATCATTGATGGCGGCGAGCAAAAGCCCTTTTGCGTCCCTGGGGTTGGAGGGAATAACGGTCTTGAGACCGGCGACATGGGTAAAGAGCGCCTCCGGGCTCTGGCTGTGGGTCTGGCCGCCGAAAATACCGCCGCCCGCGGGCATGCGAATGACCAGCGGACAGGTAAAATCGCCCGCCGAGCGATGGCGCAGACGCGCCGCTTCGCTGGTGATCTGGTCAAAGGCGGGATAGAAATAATCGGCAAACTGAATTTCAACCACCGGTCTGAGGCCATAGGCGGCCATGCCGATTGCGGCGCCGACAATTCCCAGTTCGCTGATAGGGGTGTCAAAGCAACGGCTGGGACCGTATTTTTCCTGCAAGCCGGAAGTACAGCGGAACACGCCGCCAAAAAAACCGACATCCTCGCCAAAAACCACCACTTTTTCGTCACGCCCCATGGCTATGTCGTGAGCATTCTGGATGGCTTCAATCATTGTCATGCGCGCCATTTTCAGTACCCCGCTTCCTGACGCTGTTTGACCAGATGGGGTGGCATGGTTTCATACACCTCCTCGAAAATGTCGCGCGCCGATGCGTGGGATCCTGAAGTCATGGTGCCGATGGCCTCACAGGTCTTTTGCACCTGCATCACCTCGTCCATGATTTGCGCTTCAGCCTGGGTGTGGCGCTCCTCGCTCCACACACCCAGTTTGATCAAATGGCGTTTCAGGCGCTCGAGCGGGTCGCCCAGGGGCCAGACAGCGCCCTCACCCGCCGGGCGGTAAACCGACGGATCGTCACTGGTTGTATGAGCTCCGGCGCGATAGGTGACATGCTCGATCAGGGTCGGGCCAAGCCCGCTTCTGGCGCGTTGAGCGGCCCATTTGGCCACTGCATGCACCGCCAGATAATCATTGCCATCAACCAGCAAAGAAGGAATGCCATAGCCATGGCCGCGAGCGGCAAAGGTGGCGGCATTGCCGCTGGCAAAACCGCGAAAGGTCGAAATAGCCCATTGGTTGTTGACCACGTTCAAAACCACCGGCGCCTGATAGGTCGAGGCAAAAACCAGGGCGGCATGAAAATCGCTTTCCGATGTCGCCCCGTCGCCAATCCAGCCCACGGCGATTTTGGTATCTGCGGCAATGGCCGAGGCCATCGCCCAGCCGACCGCCTGCATGAACTGGGTGCCAAGATTTCCCGAGATCGAGAAAAACCCATAATCCTTGGCCGAATACATTACCGGCAATTGACGCCCCTTTATCGGGTCGGCCATATTGGAAAATATCTGGTTGATCATCGTTTCCAACGGATAGCCATTGGCGATCAGAAGGCCCGACTGGCGATAGGTGGGGAAATTCATGTCACCTTTTTGAAGCGCCATTTGAAAGGCGCACGAAACCGCCTCTTCGCCCAGGGACTGCAAATAAAAGCTGGTCTTGCCCTGACGCTGCGCATTGAGCATTCGCGCATCAAAGGCGCGCAAAACCATCATGTCGCGCAAGCCCTTTTTTAGCGCCTCAACATCAAGAGAGCCCGCCCAGGGGCCAACCGCCTCCCCATGCTTGTTGAGCACCCGGATAATGGAAAAGGCCATGTCGCGCATGGTTTCGGGCCTGGCGTCAATTTCAGGCATGCGCACTTCACCGGCCCTGGGAATTTCAAAATTGGAGAAATCAGGCTCGTCTCCGGGACGGCATCCGGGCTCTGGCACATGAAGAGAAAGAGGTTTTGCAACTTTGGTCATTCGCCATTCCTGCTCGTTATGTCCTGATGAAACGAGCCTAGTCTAAACCTTTCAGCAATACATATTGTATTTATTTTGGTACGGATTTTTTTAAGCAAATTTTTCTTTTAATGACAGATATCAAAGGATATAATGCTGCTTATGAAAAATCTCAGGGAAAAAGCAATCGATCAGATAGACGCAAAAATTCTTGCCAAACTGGTCGAAAACGCAAAAATATCAACCGCGGAGCTGGCCGAGGCGGTCGGGCTTTCGACCAGCCCGTGCTGGCAGCGGGTCAGGCGTCTGGAGGCGGATGGCTATATCACCGGATATTCGGCCAATCTGGACCAATATAAGCTCGGTGGAACCGAAATCGTTTTTGTCGAGGTTTCGCTTGAGAGGCACAGCCAAAACGCCATTGTTGAATTCGGCGAAACAATAGGCAGGCTGGAGGAGGTGCTGGAGGTTTTTTTGACCAGCGGCGAGCATGATTATTTGCTCAAGGTTGCGGTTTCGGGCACTCGCGGCTATGAGGAATTCTTGACCAACAAGCTGAGCAATATTCCCGGCATTCGCCAGACCCGCTCCAGCTTTGCCTTAAGGTGCCTGAAAAACAGCGCCGTTTTTATCCCGTAATACCAAAGAGAGTAATCCTTGACCCATTTGATGGTGACAAATCCGTTCATTCGGCCAGGCGCAATGCGAAGCGCGATGCGGGGCATCGGGCAAGCGCTGCAACGACGCCGAGGGGCGGATTTGGCCCAGCAAAGCCCGGCTTTTTGCGCCCGCTGGAGCAGCGTTATAACCCACTTGTGGTCGACAGACCACGGCGTGGATCATGCCTTGCCAGCAGACGCAAAAAGCCGGTCAAATGAGTCAAAGATTACTCTCTTTGGTATAATACAAAAGAAGAAGCCCAAAGCGTTTTACGCATGGTCCTGTTCCGGAACCATGATGATGGATCCGGCCGGGCATTCGGCGGCGCAAATGGCGCAACCCTTGCAATAATCATAATCAAACTGGAACCCCTTGCCCGGGCCAAGTTTGATCACCGCATTGTCCGGGCACACCCCATAACAATTGTCGCATTCAAAACAATTGCCGCACGACAGGCAGCGCCGCGCCTCGAACAGAGCATTGCTCGCGTTCAAGCCCTTGACCACTTCGCTAAAACTGGTGGTGCGCCGTGCCAGCTCCAATTCGCCCTGAACCGAACGGTCGGCGTCGCAATAATACCAGGAATTGAGCTTATCAAAGCTGGCCAGCTCGGCGGGGGCGGGTGCGACCCATTTTTCGCCCCTTAGCCAGGCATCAATACAGGCGGCAGCTCTCAGGCCATGGCCAACCGCTGTGGTTACGGTGCGATCGGCCGGGGTCATGTCGCCGCCGGCGAACACTCCCGCCTCCCCGGTCATCATCTGCTCGTTTACCTCGACCATGCCGTCGCGGGTAATTTTTACTCCGGCAAGTTTTTCCAGAAAAGTGGTGTCGGACTTCTGGCCCAGCGCCAAAATCAGCGCGTCGGCCTGCAGGGTTTCAAATTCGCCGGTCGGCTCTGGCCAGCCATCTTCATTAAGGCGCATTTTTTCAATGGTGAAGTCCGCGCCCTTTATCTGCTTGATGGTACTTAGCCACTGAAAGCTTATGCCTTCCTCAAGCGCTTCATCCATCTCAAAATCATGGGCCGGGGCCTGTTCGCGGGTACGCCGGTAAACGATAATGGTCTCGTCGGCACCAAGACGCCTGACGGTGCGCGCGGCGTCCATTGCCGTGTTGCCGCCGCCATAGATCACCACCCGGCGGCCCAATAGCGGCGGCGGGGCGCCTTCTTCCATGTCATGGAGCAGTTTTACCGCGTCAAGCACGCCCCCGGCATCGCGGGCCGGAATATCGACATGCTTGGCCTGATGGGCGCCAATGGCAACAAATACCGCGTCAAAGCCATCGCTCTCACGCAAGGCCGCCACATCATCAACCGGAGAATTCAGCTTGATGGTGACGCCAAGATTTTTGATCCGGGCAATCTCGTCATCAAGAATTTGGCGCGGCAGGCGATATTTGGGAATGCCATAGCGCATCATGCCACCGGGCCTGGGGGCGGCGTCCCTTATTTCGACGTGATGGCCGAAACGGGCCAAATGCCAGGCGGCGGAAAGCCCGCTGGGGCCAGAGCCGATGATCAGGATTTTTTTGCCGGTTTCAGGAGCGCACTTTATGGTCCAGCCCTGTTTTATCGCCTGATCGCCAAGAAAACGCTCAACGGCGTGAATGCTGACCGCGGCGTCCAATTGCCCGCGATTACAGGCGTCCTCACAAGGATGATAGCAAACCCGGCCATGAACGCCGGGCAATGGATTGGCCTTGGTCAATATGCGCCAAGCCTGTTCATAATCCCCTTCCTCGGCGGCATAAAGCCAGCCCTGAACGTTTTCGCCGGCCGGGCAGGCATTGTTACATGGGGCCAGCCGACTGATGAATTCGGGACGTTCGGTGCGCCAGGAGCCGGTATGGTTGACCAGTGAGGTTCCGGTATCAAGGGTGATTGCATAAGGCTTGCTCATGCCGGTGTCTCCTCTGCGGCTTGGGGGCAAAGCCCAAAACGCCGGATATTGCGATCGGCCATGGCCTGGATTGCCTGTAGCTCTTCTTGATGGTCATCGCCCTTGAACAAATGGGCAAAACGGCGTTGCAGTTTCAAATATTCAGTTACCGGCTGTTGGCGGCGGATCGGGGTCGAGCCGGTCACCTCCCCCACCTCGCCCTCAAACAGCGGGAATATGCCGGTTTCAATGGCCAGACGCGCCAGCTTGATGGTGTCGCGCGGCTTGGAGCCCCAGCCAAGCGGGCACGGCACATGAACATGGACATAGCGCGCCCCGGACATCGACATCGCCTTTTCGACTTTTGTTTCCAAATCATGCAGATCGGCCACCGAGGCGGTGGCAACATAGGGTATTTCATGGGCCAAAGCGATCATGGGGACATTTTTGCCCTGGCCGAAATTATTGCCGGGATGAGGACCCACGGCCTGGGTGGTGGCGGTGCGGGCGGCGGCCGGGGTACTGCCTGAACGCTGGACGCCGGTATTCATATAGGCTTCATTGTCATAGCAAATATAGAGCACGTCATCATTGCGCTCGAACATGCCGGACAGACAGCCAAACCCGATATCGACCGTGCCGCCATCGCCGCCCTGGGCCAGAACCCTGATATTTGACTGCCCCTTGGCGCGCATCGCCGCCGCCACGCCAGTAGCCACCGCCGGGGCGTTGCCAAAAAGCGAATGGAGCCAGGCCAGGCGCCACGAGCTTTCAGGATATGGGGTTGAAAATACTTCGAGACAGCCGGTGGCGTTCACACAGACAAGCTGGCCCTTTGTCGCCCGTATCGCCGCATCCAGCGCATAACGCGCCCCCAGCGCTTCCGCGCAACCCTGGCAGGCGCGGTGACCAGAGGTCAGGGAATTGTTGCGGTTTTTACTGGCCTGAACCGTACGCAATTCAGGGTCGAGCAGACGATTGCCAATTGTGAAGGTGCCGGTTTGATAGAATTTGACTTTTTGCGTCATATTATTTCTCTTGCCGTTTATTGCCGCCGATCAGGCCCATATCGCGCAAAATATTCTCGGCAACCGGACCAGAGCGGCGTTTCTGTTTGGAGCGGGCCAGTTCACGATCGACAATTTCCAGATTGAGATCAAGAAAATACGGGTCCTCAAGCTCGTCCCTTATCGCGCTTTCCAGCACCCCGCGCAGGCTCTTTTTGGTGATCGGACGCCCACCCAGCCCGGCGATCACCGTATAGACCGGAGTTGGCAGGCCGCGTAGCGCCATGCGCACCTCAGAGGCGACAACGCCGCCAAGACCAAGCACGAGATCCTTTTCCAGAACCACTACCCGTTTGGCCACCGGCAAAACCTTGCGCAAGGCGGCGAGCGGAAAAGGCCGGAACGAAATGATCTTGACCGCCCCCGCCCTTATCCCGGCCTCGCGCATCTCATCAACCACATCCTTGATGGTGCCGTTAACCGAACCAAGCGCCACCACCAGCAAATCGGCGTCATCGGCCCGGTAAGTGGAGATCAGACCGCCGGACAAGCGGCCAAAACCTTCTGCAAAATCACCCGCAAGCTGCTCGATTACATCGAGCGCGCGCATTTGCTTGTGATGGGCGAGATAGCGCACTTCCATAAAAGCTTCCGGGCCAACCATGGCGCCAATGGACAATGGATCATCCGGGTCAAGCTTTTGCACCGGCTCAAAGGGGGGCAAAAAGCGGTCGACCTGAGCCTGGTCCGGCAGGTCAATGCTCTCAAAGGCGTGGGTGAGCACAAACCCGTCCATACATACCATTACCGGGGTGCTTAATTGTTCGGCCAGCTTAAAGGCCTGGATGTGCAAATCCACCGCTTCCTGATTGGTTTCGGCGTGCAACTGGATCCAGCCCGAATTGGCCATCGACATGCTGTCGGAATGATCGTTCCAGATGTTGATCGGAGCGCCAATGGCCCGGTTGCCGATAGTCATGACAATGGGCAAGCCAAGCCCGGCGGCGTTATATATGGCTTCGGCCATATATAAAATCCCCTGGCTGGCGGTTGCGGTATAGGTGCGCGCCCCGGACGCCGAAGCACCGATACACACCCCCATCGCGGCAAATTCACTCTCGACATTGATATATTGGCACGAACCCAGATCGCCCGCCTTGACGATGGCGCTAAGCCGTTCAACGATATGGGTTTGCGGAGTAATCGGATAGGCGCCAATAACTTCGGGCCGACACATGGCGACCGCCGCCGCCACCGCTTTTGAACCTTCGATTTGTTGCAACATTGTTCGCTCCCGAAAACCCGTACCGATAAGATGGGTGAAAAAGCCTAAGGGTTTTGTGGGTTTGGCTCTGGTTGCCCCCAAGCTTCAGATCTTTGTTTTGTCGCGTTTTACAAGCCGGACAACCGGCAACAATTTATCCTGAAAAATATCCCAGCCGCAAATTCATACCAAGACAAGAAAGTAACCACATGGCCTGCAAGCTTTCAATGCACAAAAGCTAGATTATCCTGATCGCATCATGGGCGGCGCGGGCCACGGCAATATTTTTTTCGCCCATGGCGCCGGGAAATTTTTCGGGTATGGCTTTACAAACCGAATCAAGGGTGACCTGCCCGGTAAGGGCGGCAAAAGCGCCAAGCAGCGCGGTATTGGGCGAGGCGCGACCCAAATACTCTTGCGCCAGCCGGCTGGCGGCAATGGTGGCGATATGGTTGGGGGCAAACTGGTCGAAATAATCTCCCAGCCCTAGGGCATCAGGAGAGCGCGAAGTGTTTATCACCAGATACCCGCTGGTATTCAGACCGGCGAACAAATCGGACTGATGCAACAAGGTGGTGTCCTGAATGATCAATACGTCGGGGTTCATCACCGGCTCGCGCAAACGAATTTCATTCTCGCTTATCCGGCAGAACGCCATTACCGGCGCTCCCATGCGCTCGGAGCCAAAGCTGGGGAAAGCCTGGGCGCGCATGCCTTGATCAAAAGCCGCCATGGAGAGCAATTCAGCGCCAGTGACCACCCCCTGGCCACCACGTCCGTGAATGCGAATTTGAAACATTTCCCCCCTACCTTTCAGCCTCATTTCGTACCAAAACAAAAACTTGTGCGCATATAGAAAGGGTTATGCTTAAGGAAGTCCAGTTAGAAATAGCGAGTAAACCCAACAGAGGCGGCACCGGCCGGCGCCAGATAAATTCCTGAGCCGGCAGAAGTCTCCCTGCCGCCAAATTCACTGCCCGGATTGCCAAACCCCTTGCTGGCCGAAAAAATCAGATCGGCATCATCGGAAAGTGACCAGCGCGCCTGAAGCGCGCCAAAGACGCTGGCATCATCAAGACTGACGATCACGCTCGGGGAAAAAATGATATCAGGGGTTAAATTGATTTGCCCGCCAAGGGCGACAAAATTGCGCCCCGCGTTAAAAAGCTGGCCGGTGGACAGGCGGGTGCTCAGGCTCATGGGCAGCGCATCAAGGGGCGTATTTGGCGCAACGCCAAAACCATTATGGAAATATTCGGCGAAATAGGTGATGTTTTTGCCGGCAAAAGTGCCGAGACCGGAAATATTGGCGACAAATGTCGTTGGATAGCTGCCATCGCTTAAAAGCCATTGCCCGACCTGGGCATTCCAGACCATCCCGCCCAGCGGCCCGCCAAGCGACAGGTTCAAAACCGTATCGCCGCGGTCCCGCGCCAGCATTATTGCCCCGTCCAGATCGCCAAGCAAGATGTTGGAATGAAGCGCCAGGGTGCTCGAACTCCAATCGAACGCCCCACCGGCCACCTTGCGGCGCGGAACAAAAACCGCCTCCAGATCAGCCCCGTTATCAAACAGATATTGCCCGTAAAGCATGTCAACGCCGGGTTTATAGGTTCTCTCAACAGCATTGGGGGCGAAGGGAGCAATGATATCGCCGGGCTTGAACACGAGCCCCGCGCCCCAGGTCAACGCCTGACGGCCAATCCTGACGACGAAATTATCACTGGTATAGCTAAGGGACAAGCGATCAATATTATTGCTGATTTTTGTGTTGGCGTCACCATAAACAACGCCATTCAAATCAAACAGGCTTGGCGGTGGCGGCGATGCAAACATGCCGGCAAGCGCTCTGTCAAATCCAACATTGTCCCCGACATCAAAGGTGAGTTGCCAATGCACCTGATAGCGCCACGCTCCCTCGCCTCCCTTGAGCATGAAGCGCACCCCGGCATTGGCTGAATAGCGTTGGGCAAAGCCCAGGGCGGCATCGATAGTGTTGCTTTGAGCCCAGTTATAGTTGGCCCCAAGATCAAGACGCACCCGCAAATCATCGGCGGCGGAGGCGGCGCCCGCAACGCCAGCCAGCATCAGCGCCAGGCTAGTTGCTGTTATCGCTTTGAATTTGACCATCCATTATCTCCAAATGCCGCTTTGAATGTTCCATGACGCGCGGATCATGGGTGCCGATCAAAAAGGTGATGCCCGCCTGCTGATTGAGCTGGTACATCAGATCCACCAACTCCCCGGTTGTCGTGGAATCAAGGTTTGCCGTCGGCTCATCGGCCAGAACAATTGCCGGTTCGGCCACCAGCGCACGGGCAATGGCCACACGTTGCTGCTGCCCGCCGGAAAGGGTCGCCGGGCGACGGTTTTCCATGCCTTTGAGACCGACCCCGGCCAGAGCGGCGTCAGAGCGGGTGCGCCGTTCACCGGCGGGAACGCGCAACAGGCGCAAGACCAGTTCAACGTTCTCGCGCGCCGAGAGCACTGGCACCAGATTATAGGCCTGAAAAATAAAACCGATCTTGTGCAGGCGCAGGTCGGAAAGTTGCGCCTTGCTCATTTTGGCGAGCGATTGCCCGTCAATGATGACCTCACCCGAACTCGGATGATCCAGCGCCCCGATCATATTGAGCAAAGTTGTTTTGCCGGAACCGGACGGGCCGGCCAGCGTCGCGAAATCACCCTTCATGATATCAAGATCAATCAAGCGCAGGGCATGTACCGCCAACTCTCCCTTGCCGAAGGTTTTGCTCAACCCCTTGCAGCTTACAATCGCGCTCATTGGCACATTTCCTTCAGGTTGCAATTTTCAGGTCGCATGGCGCATCGCTTCCACCGGAGAGATTTTTTGCGCCCGCCACGCCGGCCACAGCGCAACCAGCACCCCGAGCAGCCAGATAATGGCCGGATAGATAAAATAATCCATCGGTGCGATTTTCGGATAAAGCACATTGCCGGACTTGAACGCCTCCAGCGCCTGGGAAAAGGCGGAAAGGTCAATTCCTCCCGACAGGCCGGCAACAGTGGCCAGCCCCGTCACCATGCCAACAACAACCCCCAGGCCAATCAGCAAAGCCGACTCCAGCGTCACCAGCATAAGTATCATCCCGGGAGAAAATCCCAGCGCCTGGAGCAGGCCGAATTCGCTGGTGCGCTCAAAAACCGCCATGAGCTGGGTGTTTATTATGCCGATCGAAATCAGCACCATGATCACGCCAAGCCACAGGAAAATTACTCCGCTCATGGTGGTATCCATGGCGCCAAGAATTGGCGACAACTCGCGCCATTGGCGTACATCAAGATTGGGGGCAGCGGCGCGCAAACGGGCGACAACCGCGTCAAGGGCCCCCTTATCGGGCACCATAAAGGCAATCTGGGCGATCTGGTTATCAAGGCCGACAAAATTCTGGGCCGCCGTGCGCCCGGTAAAAACATAATTGTCCTCGAACGCCTTGTCGGCATCATATATGCCAACTACCGTAAAACTGCGCTCGGCCAGCGAGCCGTCGGCGGCCGTGGACATCAGGATAATTCTCAGACCCAGATCGGTTTTCAGCCGTTTGACCAGGCTGCGCCCGACAACGATACCATCATCCTTGAGAGCGTTCAGATAGCGCCCCTTGACGATTTTGCCAGGAATTGAAGAAATTTTTTCCTCGGCCGCCGGATCAACGCCGACAAAAGTTACGGGAAGGGATTTATATTCGCTTTGAACCACTCCGGGCAGTTCAAGGCGCATGGTCCAGGCGCTGATTTGACTGTCATTGAGGGCGGCGGCAAGTTTTTCATCCGGGGGCGGCATCAAATGGTCGATATTGGGATCATCCATATAGCCGGGCGCATGAATTTGCCCTTGAGCGATAAGGAGGCGAAGCGTGGTATCAAGCCCGCTTTGGCTCCAGGCGTTCAAAAGGGATGAAAACGCCAGCATCGACCACACCCCGATACTGACCACGATCAGGGTAATCAGGGTGCGGCGCGGGTTTCGCCAGATATTGCGCCAGGCCAGCGGGCCAAGAATTTTCAAATTGTCATTCATGCTGCCGCCATCGCGCTGACCGGCTCCAGCCCAAGTATATGACGAAAGGGAATAAAGCCGAGCAGGGCAATTGAGGCGACAACTATCCCCGGACCGGCAAAGGCGCTCAACAGGCTGAGACGCGGATAAAGCAGACCCGAGGCACCCCATTGGGCAAATATTTCGTCCATGCCCTCGAACTGAATTCCGCTATGCTGAAAATAAAGCGCCACGGCGGCCCCGAGCGCAATGCCAATGGCGCTGCCTAAAAATGACAAAAAAATCAGTTCGAGCCAGGCCATGGCACCAATCTGGGCCGGGCGCATGCCGATTGCCATCAGGCCGCCAAATTCGCGGGTGCGTTCAAGAACCGACATATAAAGCGTGTTTAAAAGAATAAACACAACCACAATGACCAATGTTGCATACATCAGCACCGAGGTGCTGAAATCAAGCGTGATCATCTGGCTCAGGGCCGGTTGCAGCTCGCGCCAGTTGAGATAGGTCACGCCGTTTTTTGCCGCCAGAGCGCGCAATGCCGGTTCGGCGGCAACCACATCGCTCAATTTATTCCCGCGCAGGGCGACAATATTGGCGCTGTTTAAAAGATTATAATCGAATTGAAACCTTGCCAGTGGCATTTGGGCGATCTGGCGATCCATTTGCGCGATCCCGGTGTCAAAGATGCCGACCAGCGTCAAAACATCGGCGGCGACCGCCCCGTTTCTGCCGGTGCCAAGCATGGTTACCCTGTCACCCAGTTCAAGCCCCAGATTTCTTGCCAGGCGCACCCCCAAAACGATTGCGTTACTGTCGCCGGCCTTTAAATAGCGCCCCTTGGAAACAGTTGTCGCCAGATTACTCACCTTTGTTTCACGCGCCGGATCCACCCCGATAATGGCGGCGGCAAAACTGCGCTCGCCATTGGCCAGAATGGCAAAGGAAGAGGCGCGCGCGGTAACGGCGCTAATGGCACCAATGGCGGTAATTTGTTGCTCCAGGGAAGAAATATCCGGCATGGTTTTGGAAATATCAGGGTCGTCCTTATATCCGGGCGGCTGGAATTGGCCGAACCCGTCAAACAGTCCAAGCGCGCCGGTTTTCATGGTGTCATAAACGCCAAACTGAAACGAGAGCATGAAAACGAGCAGCATCGAGGTAAAAGCAAGCCCGATCAGGGACAGGATAGAGCGCACCGGCTGCCGCCAGATATTTCGCCATGCAAGAGAAGCGAGCATTAGGTCACTCCACTAATCCCTGGGGTTTTGCAGGTTGGAACGGGTGAATAAATAGGCGGGAAACGAGATGTTGAACTGGGCCGATTTGGTGGTGACCCGCGTCCATTGCCCGGGCTTGTTCACGCTGCTCATGGTTATCACGACCGGATAGGGCCGTCCGCCGAGCGTTCTGATGCGATCCGTGACCATCTTGCGCACCAGATTGGAGCGCTGGTCGTAAAATTCCTGCTTGATGAGCACATAATCATCGCGCACGGTTATGATCTGCTTGCCCCAGACAATCGGTTTGCCGGGCTTTGGCGTCGCCTCAATCACATAAAGCGTACGCCCGCCCGCGCGTTTGGTTTGCAGCAAAACATGGGTGTAATCATTGACCAGTTGCTCGGTTTTGGTCAAATCATTATAGGAAAAATCCGAGCCCATCCAGCTTTGGGTCATCGCGCTGGCGGGCAACTGGATCACCTGGTTGAGTTTGGGGTTATAAACCCAGGTCCTGCGCCCGTTTTGCAAGGTGGCGTTGCCAGCATCACGCGCCGGGGCGGTAAAGCGCACCAGCGCCTTGTCGCGCCCCTGGGTCCAGCTTTCCATCTTCAGGTTTCTGGTCGAGTTGGCGCGCTTGATTGTCATCTCCAAAATGGCGTGCGAGCTGTTGGCGCGCCAATTGTCAAACGCGGCGCGCAGGATGGCGGTTGCGTCTGGCGCGGCGGCGGCGGCGGCAAATGGCAACATGGCCACAAAAGCGGCTCCGGAAAAAACAAAGTTGCGGCGGGTTGAAACAGGCATCCTTGGCTCCTGACTTGCACGCAATGGCCCGGCTCGCTAAACTAGACTGGACCAGTCGGTCCACTAATATCTAGTTTCCTTGCAAGGCCCTGTCAAGTTGATGTCCGATCACCCATCCATGAAAATGAAGCCGGAAAAACGCAGCGCCCTGTTCGCCGCCGCCGCCCATGAATTCACCGAACATGGCTTTGAGCGGGCCTCATTGAACCGGATAATCAGCACTCTCAAAATGAGCAAAAGCTCATTTTATCATTATTTCGCCAGCAAGAGCGATTTGTTCCAGCAAATCATGGTGCAGGCGTTTGCCCCCCTTAATGCCGTTGCCGCCCGGTTCGAGCCACAAGAGCTAAACGCCAACAATTTCTGGCCGGAGCTTTTACATATGGCGGAAATTGCCAGCGCCATGGCGCAAGAGGCGCCGGAAATAATCAGCGCCGGGCGCATGTTTTATCGCAATCTGGATGATGAGGACGGGTTGTGCGCCAAAATGATGGAATTTCCGCTGGCTCTGACCACCCGACTATTGGAGCACGGGCAAAAGCTTGGCGTGATCCGTCACGATCTGCCCCTCCCCTTGCTGATCAGCAGCGTGATGGCGCTGGGAATGGCGCTTGATCGCTGGGGGCTGGAGAATTTTACAACCCTTGATGGCGCCGAAATTTCACGGCTCAATGAACAGGGGGTGGATTTGTTCAAACGGGTCTTGACGCCCTGAGCACCCTTGGCAGCTAAAGAGTGCAACGGGAAATCATGGCGCATTTTTGCGCCAACAATTCTGACGGGCACAACAATGTTGATTTAAAGCCCCAATAGCGCTAAAAAGCCTGATGCCGGATCGCATTTTGCGCCCGGCATTGTTCTCAGGGCGGGGCGAAATTCCCCACCGGCGGTAAGAGGAAGTCTCTTTTTTCCTTAAAGCCCGCGAGCGCCACATATTTGTGGGTCAGCAGATTCGGTGCAACTCCGAAGCCGACGGTCACAGTCCGGATGAGAGAGAACGGGAGCCGTTGGCGCCAACGGGGTGGGTACGCGTTTTTTGCGTATTAATTGTGTCCGCCTTGTTTATGCCTTTCGATCCCCCGTAATCCCTGAGGCGTCTTGGGTTTTGCGATGAAAGGGTCGAAAATGAACCAGACAGCCTCCAACAAGACAGCCGGTCGGGCTGGCTATGAACTGCCGTCAAAAACCACGCCGATGCTGGGCGCAACGTTTATGGTCTTTGCCGCCCTGGCCTTTGCCGGGGTTAATGCCGCCAATGACTGGTCGCAGCAATTCAACGGGGTTTCTCCGTCCGCAGTTGCATTTTTTCAATATCTTTTTGCCCTGATTTTCGCCCTGCCGTGGCTCTGGCGGCATGGGCGCAAGGCATTGGCGACAAACAATCCCGGCTGGCACATTTTGCGCGTTGTGCTTTCCGCTATCGGGGTGCAGGCCTTTGTTGCTTCATTCGCCATCATGCCTTTTCCCCAGATCATCGCGCTGGTGATGGTTTCGCCGTTTTTCGTCTTGATGGGGGCGGCGATATTGCTTGGTGAAAAAGTCACCCTGGCGCGGATACTGGCAACAATTGTTGCCTTTGGCGGCGCCATGATCATACTTGAACCATGGTCGGCCAATTTTTCACTGATGGCGCTACTTCCGGTTCTGGCCGCCATCGTCTGGGCCGGAGCTTCGCTGATAACCAAATTTTTGACCCGCGAGGAAAAACCGGCAACCATCACCGTTTATCTGTTGTTGCTTTTAACCCCGATCAATCTGGTTTTTTACGCCGGCAGCGGCTTTGTTATTCCGCAAAGTTCGGCTTTTGGCCTGTTGATCGCACTTGGAGTTCTTACCGCGCTGGCCCAGTATTTTGTCACCCGCGCCTATGCGGCGGCCGACGCCACCTATTTGCAGCCGTTCGATGATCTCAAACTACCGATAAACACCCTGGTCTACTGGCTGGTTTTTGCCTATTCGCTAAGCAGTAATTTCTGGCCGGGCGCGGTCTTGATTGTTAGCGCCTCGCTTTATATCGCCCTGGTTGAAAACCGCAAAAACAAAACGGCAGTCACCTTGCCGGCATAAGGCTGGTCGCATGAAAACCTGCCCCCTCCCCCATTTTGGAGGAGGGGTGGGGGGTGCTTTTTTTAGAACCAGCGCGGCGGCAAATCATACCAAGGGCTATGATGCTATTTGAACATATTTCGCTCTGGTTACACGCCGCCACTCAAGAATGGTAAGCACCACAACCACAACATCAAGGATGGTAAGAAGGATCAGGCTGAAATGCGGGCTAACAAAATATGCGTATAACTGATATATAGTAAACAAAGAAAAAACAATAATTGCTATTGGATACGCCCACATCCTGCTTTTCAACAAATTATATACCAGAAATATTTTTATAGCTCCGTGCGCCAGCAAGTACACACCAATAAACACCTGAACGGAAGGTATATATTGATGCGCCATCGCCATAAGATAATTGGCAATAAAATCTTTGGGATCTTCAATCAGCTCGTGGCGCACCAGGGCTGAAACAATGTTGTGCAGCATATCGGGCGAGACGAAAAACGCCAAAAGCCCGCCGGCAGCTTCCAACGCGGCATCTATTCCCTTGAGAACAAGAGAAGCGACAAAAAAATCATGTTCGTTTCGCCACCAGGGGACGCGCTTTTTTTGCATATTTTTAGCCATGGGATGTGATATCAGAAACCCGGGGTCAAAACCCCAAACTTATCAAGCCCGCCCTGCTTCTGAAAAAACATCATTCCATGCCGCCAAGCACGTCCTTGACCTTGGTGTTGATCTGGGACAGCGAATAGGGCTTGGCAAGAAATTCGACGCTGCGATCATCGGCGAGCTCGTTGCGCACATTTTCCTCGGCATAACCGGAAACAAAAATCACCCTGAGGTCGGGCAGGCGCTTGCGCGCTTCAACCAGCAATGCCGGGCCGTCCATTTCCGGCATCACGACATCGGAAATCATCAGGTCGATCTTGTTGTCCAACTCGTCAAGAATTTCCAGCGCCTCCTCCCCGCAATCAGCTTCAAACACCTCGTAACCGGTGGTTTGAAGCGCCCGGGCAGAAAAGGCGCGCACGCTTTCCTCGTCCTCAACCAATAAAATGCGCTCGTGACCGGTCAGATCCTTGACCACTGGAGCCGGCGCGGCAGACGGTTTGCTTTCGCCTTCGGCTGGGATATGGCGGGGCAAAAAGATGCGGAAATTGGTGCCTTTGCCCAATTCGGTATCCGCGTAAATAAAACCGCCGGTCTGTTTGATTATGCCGTAAACCATCGACAGGCCAAGACCGGTGCCCTTGCCCAGTTCCTTGGTGGAAAAGAACGGCTCAAAGATTTTTTCCAGCACATCCTCTTTTATGCCGGTGCCGGTATCCCTGACCTCGATCAGTACATAATCGGCCGCCGGCATGCCTCTATAATTAAAGGTTTCCGCTTCGCTCTTGGGGACATTGCGCGTCGTCAGGGTGATTTTGCCACCATCGGGCATGGCGTCGCGGGCATTGACCACCAGGTTGATGATTACCTGCTCAAGCTGCACCAGATCGACCTTGACCGGCCACACATCGCGGCCGTGCGAGACGCCAAGCGTCATTTTCTCACCGATCAGGCGTTTAAGCAAAATGGTCAGATCATCAACATGGGTCGGCACTTCAAGCACCTGGGGGCGAAGCGTCTGGCGCCTTGAAAATGCCAGCAACTGGCGCACCAGCCCCGCCGCCCTGTTGGCGCTTTGCTTGATCGACATGATGTCGGCAAATGAGGGGTCCGAGGATTTGTGTTTGAGCAGCAACAGGTCGGAAAAGCCGATGATTGCGGTCAATACATTGTTGAAATCATGGGCCACCCCGCCAGCAAGCTGGCCGACCGCCTGCATCTTTTGCCCCTGGGCGAACTGGGCCTGCAAGCGGCGGTATTCGGTCATATCAAGCGCATAGACAATAACCCTTTCACTTGACCCCTCAACCTGTTCGGACGAGGAGAAAAACAGGCGTACCGCCCGCTCTCCCTCGCTATCAATATGGGCGTCAACCGGGGCTATTTCAGAAATATTGTCCTGAACATGCTCAAGCGCCTTTTTGAACTCATCGCGGCTTTCCTTGGCGATAAGGGTTGAAAATTCCATATTCTCAACGCTCTTTTCTCCGGCGCTGATCCCGAAAATACGAATGAACGGCGCGTTGGTGGAAACAATGCGCCCATCCTTGTCCAAAGTGGCAATGGCAAACGGGGTGTCGTTGAAAAAGCGCGCAAACCTTACTTCAACCGCGCGCAAACCATCCTCATCATTGGCCGCCCGGTGGCGATCCAATACCAATGTGCGCGTTTCGCCCAATTCGCCATCGGCAAGCCGTGCCGCCCGGTGCAACAGGCGCGATGGAAAGCTGGTGCCATTGCGGTGCACCAGGTCAATATCAATGATTTCGGTGCGAATTTCCCCATCACTGCGCCCGCCCATCAACAACGAAGCGCCATCTCCACGCACGATCTGGTCCATCCTTATGTCGCCGGGCTCAAATTCGGCCAGGTCAAAGCCGAGCCAGTCGGCAAGGGTTGAATTGATATATTGGATACGACCCTCAGAATCAGCGGAAAAGAAACCGGCCGGAGCGTGGTCGAGATAATCAATGGCGCGTTGCAATTCGAGATAAATATTTTCCTGCTTGTCGCGATCAGCGGTAATGTCGCGCACACTCCATACCACCAGCGGAGAGGCGGAATTTTCGCCTTGCGGCAGCGGCCGAACCTCAAGGCGATACCATACCGGCTTGTTGGAAGCGATGTCGCGCCCATCAAAATACCGGGTCAAACGCACATCCTCATAGACATGACGCCCCTCGCGCGCGGCGCGCGAAAGCCGGTAAATGGCCTCGGCCGCTTCAGGCTGGTTGACAAACAGGCGCGCCACCCCGACCGGAGAGCCTGAACTGACCTGAGCGGACAAGTCGATATAATGGGCGTTGGCGTAGGTGATTGCCCCTTTTTTGTCGGTAACCACCAGCCCATCTTCAGAACTGTCAACAATAGCGCGCGACAGAGTGCGCCGCTCCTGCATCGGGGCGAACTGAAACAGCCCGGCGGCCAGCGCAAACAGGGAAAACACGCCGATAACCGCCAATATCCCCAAAAACAGCAACACCAGCTCGAACGACATCACATCGCCAAAAACTGAAAACGCCACCGCAATGGCGATAAAGAACAAGGCCAGGAACGCCACGCGCCACAGGCTCGCCCCCAGGGGGCGGACAACAACCGGTTCTGGATAATTTTCATCGAACATATCTTTTGTGTGCCATCACATAAAAATCAGGGCCGAAACATTCCATTGCATAGCCCAAAGTAAGCATTCATACCTCCCTTAAAGTCTTTTTGGTTTTGATGGAACAAAAACCGAAGAGCATATGTTTGATTTTGCCAGTACCGCCCTTAGCTGCGCCATGATGTTTTTTGCCTGAGCCCCATAACATAGCCGATCACCTGGGCGACGGCGCGAAAATGTTCGGTGGGTATTGAATCATTGATTTCAACGCTTGCATAGAGCGCGCGCGCCAGTGGCGGGTTTTCAACAATCGTCACATCGCTTTTTTTGGCCAGTTCACGGATACGAAGCGCAATATTGTCGGCTCCCTTGGCAACGCAGACGGGCGCCGGCATGTCCTTGTCATATTTCAGGGCCACGGCAAAATGGGTCGGGTTGGTAATCACAACCGTAGCCTCGGGAACCGCCGCCATCATGCGTTGGCGCGATTTGTCGGCGCGCAGTTTACGAATGCGCGATTTGATCTGGGGGTCACCTTCCATATTTTTATATTCATCGCGCACCTCGCGCACGGTCATCTTTTGCTTTTCCCAAAAACGGTTGCGCTGATACATGAAATCGGCAATGGCGATAATGGTGACGACCGCCAGAATGGCAATGAATATCTTGATGCCCAGGGCCTCGAAATCGGCCAGGATCAGGCGCAAATCAACCCCGATCAGACTATCGAGCCGGTCACGCTCCCCCCACATGGCCAGAACCATCACTCCGGCGACCAGGGAAAGCTTGATCAGCCCCTTGGCAAAATTGACCAGCGCCTCCATGCCCAGCAGGCGTTTGGAGCCTTCCAGCGGCGAAATCTTGGAGAATTTTGGCTTGATCGGATCAAGCGACCAGACCAGCTTGTGCTGGACGAGATTTCCGGCAATGGCGAAAATCGCCAAAAAAGACAGCGGCAGCAAAGCGGTGACAAATACTGTTCTGGCCAAACCGGTAAACAAAACCGCAGTGCCTGATCCACCCAGATCATAACGGTCGGCATTGGCCAGAATATTGGCCAACTGGCCCATCAGAGTGCCGGCGGTAATGGGGGCGATAAGGGAAAACATCAAGGCGGAGCCCAAAATCATAAACCAGGTCGTCACCTCCTGGCTTTTGGCAACATCGCCCTTTTTATGGGCGTCATCGAGCTTTTTAGAGCTGGGGTCCTCTGTCTTTTCCGACTTTTCCGGTTCGTCAGACATTGCTCATTTATCCCAGGAACTTGGCAAATTGATTTTCAAAATGGGTCAGATAGAGACCGATGATGGTAACCAGCAACACGGCAAACAACATAAGGCCAATGGCCACATTGGCCGGCTGGGCAACAAAAAACACCTGAAGTTGCGGCATCAAACGCCCGAGCAGTCCCAGTCCAAGAAAAAACACCAGTCCGAAAACGATAAAGGGCGAGGCCATTTGCACCCCGACCACAAAGGTGGATGAAAAAATATCAATGGCGCTGGAGGCGGCGTCGCCAAGCATCAGGGGCGCATTGGTGGGAAAAATCGCGTAACTGGAATAGATCGCCCTGATCACCATATAATGGAGGTCAGTCATGAAAATCAGCGTAATCCCCAACAGTGACAGGAAATTGCCGATTATAACGCCCTGAAGCCCGTTCTGGGAAGGATCGGCGGTCTGGGCAAAGCTAAGCCCGATTTGAAAGGCAATGACGGCGCCCGCCACCTGCGCGGCGGCGATTACCATGCGCGCCAGGCCCCCGACTATAAAACCGACCGCCATTTCATGGCCCAGCAATATCAGCATGCCAGCCAACCCCGAGGGCATGGAGGGGATTTTATCTGAAACCAGCGGAAAAAACGCCAATGACAACAGCAAGGCAAAAGACAGTTTTATCCGGGCGGGAATTATTGCGTCCCCCAGCGCCGGCATCAGCATCATCATGGTGCCGACACGGGCAAAAATCATGACCATGACAAAGGCGGTCTGGGGCAGCCAGTTCAGATCAGCGCTCATTATTTTTGCCGCCCCGGATCAGGTCATGATTTTCTCTTGGAGAAACCGGCATGGTTGTCTCTCTCGCCTCGTGCCGGCGGGGGGTGTTCTGCCTTGCACCGGCGGGGGTCATCAACCACTGGCCACTATCATGTCGACAATCTTGTTCATATACGCCCCCATCGTTGCACCCATGAAGGGAAGCGAAATCAAGAGCACCATAAAAATGGCGATGATCTTGGGAACGAAAACCAAAGTCAGTTCCTGAATCTGGGTCAGGGCCTGAAACAGCGCAATAATAAGCCCGACAACCAGGCCGGTAACCATCATCGGCAAGGAAACAATAATCAACACCCAGATACCCTGGCGCGCTATATCGAGAACCTCGGCTCCATTCATTGGCGCTCTCCATCACTCAAAACAGGCCCGGCATCAAATATATTCGCTTGCCCGCCCGCCTGACAATACTCTAGACGATTCCCCGTTCAAACCAAAACCCCGAGCCCATTAAAACCCAAGCCCCTAAATGGGCATGCGCATGATCTCCTGATAGGCCGAAATAACCCGGTCACGCACCGTAACCATGCTTTCAATAGCCAATTCGGTCTGGGTAACAGCGGTAACCATGTCGACAACGCCCGCCTTGCCTGAAAGCATATCAAGGGAAGTCTTGTCGGCCTGGTTGCCATTATCAACCACCGACTGCACGCTTTCAGCCAGCATTTTAGAAAAATCACCGCCCCCGGAAGACGAAGAAGCTGCGGTTTTACCGGCTTCTTGCAAAAGCTGGGCGGTATTGCCATAAGCGGCGGTGGCGGCTGAAAATGGTGTGCTCATTTAAAAAACCTATATTTTTTCGGTTCAGGCGCGCAAAATATCAAGCGTCTGGCCAAACATGGCCCGCGAAGATTTTATTATGTTCAGATTGGCTTCATAGGTGCGCTGCGCCTCGCGCATGTCGGCAAGTTCAATCAATGAGTTGACGTTCGGATAACGCACATATCCGGCCTTGTCCGCTGCCGGATGGCCGGGCTCATAACGGGTTTGAAAATCCGAATTATCCAGTTTCACCCCGCCCGACTTGACGTTGAAGGCGTCCAGCTCGCGGCTGAAAACAGCGGAAAATGTCGGAATACGGCGGCGGTAGGGATCGCCACCAGGCGTCTTGGCGGTTGAGTCGGCATTAGCCAGGTTTTCAGCAATCACGCGCATGCGTGCCGATTGCGCCTGCAAACCGCCAGCGGCGATCTTCAACGAACTGGAAAAATCATTCATTTTTCAAAACTTCCCGGTAAAAGGCGGCGCGGGCAAAACTGTTGCACGGCCGCCGGTAATCAATTTTTGATCAACGCCCCAGCGCCGTACGAAGCAGCTTGATCGAACGTGAATAAAGCGAGGTTGCCGCTTGATAATCCATCTGGTTGGCCGCCACCTTCATCATCTCGTCTTCCAAAGTCACCCCGTTGCCGTTTGGGGTTATCTCGTAGCTTTGAACGGAGAATTTACTACCTCCGGCCCCGCTCGTATTGCGCGCCGCAATATGGCGCGCGTTGGTGGTAACAGTGGCAATCGAGCCACCAGCCTGTCCTTTAAGTGCGCTTTCAAAATCAAATTTGACCAGATCACGCCCGCGATAGCCTGGAGTGTCGGCATTGGCGACGTTTTCGGCCAGCAGCTTTTGCCGGCTTTGATTCCATTCCATCTTCGACTTGATCGCCTGAAATATCGGCAGATTGCCAATTCCCATATTTTCACCCGCTAAATTATATTCGCGCTAGGCAAATCCTGCCCACCTCATGGTTAACAGGGGGTTAACCGAGACCAAAATACCCCACTTTCGTCTCGCATTTTGCCAAACTTGAGCTAAACTGGGCAGAAATTGCCGCGCCCTCTATGATTGGAAGGACGGGCGGCCTAGAAATGAACATATCATGCTGGTGAACATGACCATTTGCTGAGTACAATTGCGGAGTTTGGGATTTTGGGTTTTTTGACAAGCATATTTGGTGACGGGCAAAGTGATATCTGGACCGTGATCCTGGCGCTGGCGGTTGTTCTGGTGCTGATCATTTTGGCGGTATGGGCGCTCAAACTGGTGTTCAAGGCTTCCGGGTCGATATCAAGAGGACGCCAGCGCCGCCTGGCGATAGTCGACACGCTGGTGCTGGACGCTAAGCGTTCGCTCATTCTTGTCCGGCGCGACAATGTCGAACATCTGATCATCTCCAACGGAACCAATGATCTGGTGGTGGAAAGTGGAATAGTTACCAGCGAAACAACAAGCCAGCCGCAGACAGGCCAGCAGGCGCGCAAGCCCGCAAGTACCAAAAGAGCCACAAAAAGCCCCGAAAAAAACAAACCCAGCGCCAATGGCGAGCAGGACGCCGCCGCCCAGCGCCTCGGGCTGTCAAACATATTGACCAGGCCCAAAAGCGCCGGCACAACGCGCAAAGAACCGCCGGTTTACTCAAAGGGGCAAAAAAGCCGCCCACGCAACCAGGAGCCGACCGGCGCCAGGCCCGGTGCCACTTCGCTTCGCCACACCGGGCTATTGCGCCCGACAAGCGAGATGGAAACCGTGTTTCCTTTGGAAGAAAGAGATAATATAGCGCCGCAAAACAACGACTCAGATATGAACGAGCTTCAGCAAGTTGATGCACAAGCCATGGTATCGGTTGAAGAAGGGGCAAATCCTGTCAATGTCGACGCCCAGATCAAACCAGCGGAAAATGAGGGCGTACGGGCGCAACAAGCCAATATTGGCGACGCTGACGAAGATCTTGAAAGCAAAGAACGCTAGCCGGTCATTTCTTTCAAAGCCACTGGTCATCATACTTCTGGTTCAGCTTGGGGCATGGATGGTGCCCGCGCTGGCCATGGCCCAGAATATTTCGGTTGATTTTGGCAATGACAGCACCCTGACCGAACGCGCGGTGCAGTTGATCGGCCTGATCACGCTGCTTTCGCTGGCGCCCTCGATCCTGGTGATGGTAACCAGCTTTACCCGCATCGTTGTTGTGCTCTCATTGCTGCGCACCGCCATTGGCCTGCAAACAGCGCCCCCGAACGCGGTAATGATTTCGCTTGCCTTGTTTCTGACCGCCTTTGTCATGGCCCCGACGCTGCAAAAATCCTATGATGACGGGCTGGCGCCGCTGATGGCCGGGCAAATCCAGTATCAGGAAGCGTTTAATCTCAGCGTCGCCCCCATTCACGAATTCATGCGCCTGAACGTGCGTGAAAAAGACGTGCAGCTATTTCAGGACATGTCGGGAAAACCAACGCCGGACAAGCCTGAGGATCTGTCTTTGACCGTCTTGGTGCCGGCGTTCATGATCTCGGAATTACGCCGGGCGTTCGAGATTGGTTTTTTGCTGTTCGTGCCCTTTATCATCATCGATATGGTGGTCTCTTCGGTATTGATGGCCATGGGCATGCTGATGCTGCCGCCGGTGGTGATTTCCCTGCCGTTCAAGCTGATATTCTTTGTTCTTGTCGATGGCTGGTATCTGGTGGCCGGATCGCTGGTGCGCAGCTTTGCCACTGGTTAAAAAGCTCTGGTTAACCGGGCGCGGTCCGGGGCGCCAGCGCCCCGTCGGATTCATAGGTCTGGCGATAGGCATTAAGGAACGCCGACATCGAGTCAATTCCGGCGACCTGGGCGACGACTGTTTTAAAATCGGAACTGGATTGCCTTAGCGAACTGGTCACATAATCAAACATCGGCCATTGCGGCGAATTGGCAATCTGGTCGGCGAATTTGGCCCGGACCCGACTCAAACCAATCTTGTCATCGCCCAAAACATATCCAACAGCCGCCTTGATCAAGTTCATGCGCGCCGGTTGCGACAGGGGAATAGCGCTGTTGCGTTGCGAGTAGATGCGTTCAATCTGTTCGGAGGCGCTGGCATATTCGCCTTGCCGCCAGTATGCATCGATACGCAACAAGTCGGCGTCCCGGCCATCGAGCTGTTTGAGCACATCAAGCGCCAGTTGCATGCGTCCGGCATCAATCAAGGCGCGCGCCTCCAAAATCCGGCGCTGGCGGGTCAGCGAAGGGGGCAGATTGGCCAGGCTGGTGCGTTTGAGCGCGTTTAGCGCCTTGGCCGGCTCGCCATCGGCAATACGGATAATGGCCAGATCGGCGGCGATTTGGGCCCGCGCCGCCCCTTCAAGACGGGTGTCGACCTGATATTCGAGCAGGTCTCCGGCCTGTTGCAAAAGATCAACCCGGACCAGACGGCGCGCCAGATTTCGAATCATCTCATCACCCCTGGCCCCGGATGGGGTCAGATAGCGAAAATCATAAAACAGGGCCAGCGCATCCAGATTGTTCAAGGCGTCGGCGGCGCCATTATTGAACAGGTCGACAAAAACCTCTTGCGCCTCCTGGGTAAGAGCGACGATATCCTTGGTTTCAATATGGGTTTGCGCCGCTTCACGAACGGTGGAAAACGCGGCCCGGTAATCCTTGTTTCTAAATTGCAGTTGCGCCAGCAATTTGAGCATTTGCGCTTCCAGAGGCCCGCCGCGCCAGACAATCGATTCGCGCGACAGGGTTTGCGCTCCCTTTGCCGCATCAAGCCGCCCTATTCTGTCCAAAAGCGCAACCGTTCGATAAATTGCCTCGGCCCGGGTCGGCCTTATGTCCTGGGCAATAACGCGCCCGTAATTATCCAGCGCCTCGTCATTGCGTCCATCCAACTCGTTGACGCGCGCCTCAAGCAGGGAAAATTCACTGGCCTGGTCGTCATCAAGCCGGGCAAACTCAACCTTGTCGGTCAAACGAACCGCCAGTTCCATATCCCCGGTTTCCACCGCCGTGCGCAACCCGGACAGTAAAAACAGGTTTCTTACCCACATCGGATAATCCTTGATTATCGTTTCCGTGGCCAAAACATCTGAACGCGCCCCTTTGAAATCGCGCAGCTGAGTGCGTGCTATGGAGCGCCACATTATCGCATCGACATCTTCGGACAATTTGTCCGAATTCAAGAGGGTCAAGGATTGCTTGGGCCGGAAAGCAACAACGCTGGCCGCGGCTTTGGCCATTAATATGTTGTCCGCCATGTCAGCAACCCGGTTTTCCTTGATCATCACGTCAAGAACCCCCAAGGCTTCGTTGCCAAGCCGGTTGCCCAGCAGCAGATAGGCCAGCTCAAGCCGGGCGTTTTCACGCTCGCGCCCTTCGGAATTGGCCGCCTTTTCCATCAGTCCCTCGCGGCGGGCGGCAAGTGAAATCGGGTCCATGTCCTGAAAACCGGTCAAATCGATATAGCCGGAGCGAAGCGAGGGCAGGCTTTGAGCATCCTCGGTGCGTGACTGGGCCAGTGGGGAAACAATCAGCCCGTCTTTTGCGCTGAGCACCACCTGATTGGCGCCAAGGGTGACTTTGAGCTCTTCGCGCATTGGCTTGATCACCAGGCCATGCACCGAACTCAAGGCCTTGAAATCAACAAAGCTGACATTCCTGATAATGCCCTGGGCCGGAGGAAAGGCGGTCACAACTTCAAGCACATCCCCGACCTCGGGGTCGCGCAATTGATGCAGGCGCGCCGGACGGGCCAGATTGGCCACTATCTCGTATTTTCTGTTATCATCCTGACGCCGCTCAAGCTTTATCGGCTCGGTCGGGGTCAATAGCATATCACCGAGCGAAAGAACCCAGCCGCTGCCTTGTGAACCCAGGCTGGCCAGGCGGTTTGAATTCAAGCCCATTCTGACAACTTGGGTATCACCCGCTGAAACCACGGAAAAATTATCGCTCACCGAGTTCAAAAGCTTGCTGTCATCAGGGGCGTTGATGATTACCGGACTGTCCAGAATAATCCACAGCTGGTCGCCGCGCCGGAAAACCGCGGCCGGGGTTTCCTGTTCAAAGGGAAAGGATATGCGAACGGTCGAGCCGATCCGGGTAACCTTGGGGGTCAATTCCACCTGTTCGGTTTCAGGAATTATTCCGGCCCCGGCAATCTCCTTGGAATTGATCTGGGTTGCGGCCTGGGCGGCGGCGACCTTGGCGCTGCGCTCCTGATCGGCCATGGCCAGAAGTTTCTCCGGGGTAAGGGCGTTGGTGTCCGGGTTGATCAGATCAATATCAAGCACGAACTGGCGGTTGGAATTTTGATAAAAGCGCGCAACAACCCCTTTGGCCAATTTGAGCTCAACCAGACTGGAGCCATCCTTCATCACGTTCTTAACGCTGACAATTTCCTCGGGCAGATTTTCCAGCAATGGGAAAAGATCGATATCGACCGGCCAGGAAAATTCGATCGCTGCCATATCCCCTTCCCGGGAATATTTGGCGGAAGTATCCTCACTCCAGTCAAACAGAATGCGAATAAAGGTCGGGTGGCGGCCAACACTTAAAGTGGCTTGCGGATTGTTAAGGCGCGCCAGCTCGATCCGGCGGCGCAGTTCGGCGATTTTTTGCGCGTCCTGGGCCCGGCTGGCCAGCCTGGCCACGACTTCCGGGGGCAGGCCCGGGGGCAATCCCTGCCAGTTGGCGGGCATGAAATCGATATAAAGCTGCTCACCGGCCTTGATGGTATTTATTTTAAAATCGGCCTTTAACCCAAATCTGATGCCCATTTGGTCCGGATCAATCCGGCTTACCGCAATGAAATCGGGCAATTCGCCGCTGATATCGGGCAGCTTGAGTTGCATTTGTTCGGAAAATTCAAACGAGAGCACCCCGTTTTCATTGCGCATGCGATAGGCAGGGAAATCGAGCCGGTTGACAAAGGTGATGATGATCCGGCCAAAACCGTCCATCTGCTTGGCCGAAAGATTGACCTTTTCAGCGCCGGACGCCGCATAAACCGCAGAGACGGGGGCAATAAAAAACAGCGCCACCATAAACAGAAGCGCAAAAAAGTTCCTTGCCATTCGTTCGATTAAAAAAAGCATGAACCCGCCACGGTTTACCTGGCTGCTTGCGCTGCCTGAAATCTGGTTGCCGGTAATCGTCACCGCTCAAGGGGTCATGCTAAAAGTCAGCGCTTAACTTCTCCCTAATTTGCCGGTAATTTTATCCGACTGGAAAATCTCACTATTTGCCGACAATCTGGGGCAATGCGGAACTGGCCGGAGGGGCGGTGTTGTTGAGTGCATTCATGTCGGAGCCATTGACCTGCGGGCTGGCCATTCTGACGGTTAAAAGCTGGGCGCGCTCGGTATTCATCTTGGCGAGAATCGGCGACATCTTGCGCGGGTTCATGCGCAATGCCAGCCTTAGGAGAACGTTCATGTCCAGCGTGTTGAAAACCGCCGCCGCATCATTGGGCTTCATATTTTCATACATGCTGACCAGAGAGGCAAACGCCTTGTCTCCTTGCGCGTTTTGCATATCGACCAATGCCTGAACCCGCGCCTCGAGCGTCTTTAGTTCCTCGATGCGCTGGTTAAGGCGCTCTTCGGCCGCCTTGACCAGGGATGCCTGCAAATCCAGCTTGTTGGCCCGGTCATCCAGTTCGATGCGCCGTTCGCTCAACCTTTGCAGCACCGCCTCCTCGGTTGGTGAAAGCTTGGCTTGGCTGCCCTGATCCGGCGCTTTGGCGTCCGTGGCGGCAGCGCCATCCGGCGTCGTGGCGGCTGTTTTGTCTCCCGGCGCCGCTGGCGAGGCGGGGTTGGGGCTGGCGAAAAGCGACTCTGCGGCCCGCGCCGCCGCCGCCTCCTCGGACGGGGAAAGCGCCGCCGCATCCGGCGCGTTGGCGCCAGGCTGAGCATCAGGCTGTGCCTGAGCCATGGCCTGATTGGTGCCCAAAAGCACGTAACCACCCTGGGTAACCAAACCAATGGTCTTAAAAACCAGCAAGGCACTGATTGCCACCAGCACGATCGGCAACAGGCGAATTGAATTCATGCCGCCCGCCCTTTGCGTTTTTCATGGATGTTGAGTTGTTCGAGCGCCATCCCGGCGCGCCGGGTTTCCACGCGGGCGATGGTTTCCGACTGGCGCGCGGCGCTGGTGATCTTGGAAATCTTTTCCAAAACCGCCTGGCCGGCATTGACATGATTGGCCAGCTCCAGCCCGAAACGCTCGGCCTCCTCCAGACGCGCGTTAAGTGTTGCGTCCGTTTCCGTGGCCACTTCGCGCAATTCCCTGATCGCCCCATTGGCCATGGTCGTGGCCTGCATCAAATCGCCGATCATGGCGCGCATTATATCGCGATCGGCATGAAGCTTTTTCAGGCGCTGGTTGAGAACAATGCAATAGCCAATCGTGAGCACAAGCAAAACAGCAACAATACTTTCAATAATAAAACCCATTGGCAAACTACTCATGCCTCTTTCCCCGCTTGCTCGTCTATTGCCTCAAATACAGCCATGGTCACGTTTGGCGGGTTCAGCTTGCGACAAACCCTGACCGATATCTTTTTTCCAATATGGCCCATCACCGCATCGGTTATATGCACATCCCCACAGCGCAATTTGACCGGATCATCAGGGGAGCGCTCAAACATGATCGTTTCCCCTTCCTCAAGAGCCAAAACCTTTGACAGGGGCAGATCAAACTCCTGCAAAACCGCCTCCACTTCAGTGTCCGCGGCATAAACTTCACTGGCCAGATGCCCTTCCCAGGTTGCATCGCGGCCAAATTTCTCGCCCATGAACATTTGCAGCAACTGCTCGCGAATGGGCTCGATGGTGGCGTAGGGCAAAAGGATTTCAACCTTGCCGCCGCGATCATCCATATCAATGCGCAATTCGATCAGAATGGCGGCGTTGGCGGGCCGCGAAATGGCAACGAAGCGCGGATTGGTCTCCAGGCGCTCAAGATGAAACTGCACCTGGGTCAAAGGTTCAAACGCCTTTTGGGTGTCCTCAAGAATAACTTCGATCAACCGCCGCGCCAGCGCCAGTTCAATGGTGGTATAGGGCCTGCCCTCAACCCGGATCACCCCGCTGCCGCGCCGCCCACCCAACAAGACATCAATCATTGAATAAATCAGGCCGCTATCAATGGTCAAAAGGCCAAAATTATCCCATTCCACAGCCTTGATCACCGAAAGAATGGCCGGCAATGGAATGGAATTGAGATAATCGCCAAACCTTACCGAGGTGATCGAATCAAGGGAAACCTCAACATTGTCTGAAGTGAAATTGCGCAAAGAAGTGGTGGTCAGGCGCACCAGACGGTCAAAAACAATCTCAAGCATCGGCAAGCGCTCATAAGAAACCAGCGCCGAATTGATCAGAGCCTGAACCCCGGTCAGATCGGCATCGCCAGCCGCATTGGGGTCAAACCCCAACAGATTGTCGATTTCATCCTGGTTGAGAACACGGTCCGAGCCGCCATCATCCTCGTCGTCGCCGTCCCCTTCAATCATTGCCGCCCATTCAGCGGCCATCGCATCATCGCTGTCGGCGTTGCCATCGCCTCCAGATGCGTCGGATGATCCCCCCTCCATCTCCATGTCCAGCCCCCATTCGGCGGCCAGCTTGTCAGGATCGTCTTGCTCTGCCATCACGAGCCTCCTATTGCACCAGAATTTCTTTGAACAGGATGCTTAGGACCTGAACCGGATAAACAGCCAGATTGACCCGGCGGCGCAATTCCTCCTTTAGACGGTAAATGCCGGCCGACCCCTCGATATCGCTCGGGCGCAATTCGCGCAAATAGACCTGAAAAGCGTCCATGACCCGGGCAATGCGTGCTTCAATAATTCCTGCTTCGGACTCATTGGCCAATTCCAGCGACACGGTGAGCTTTAAAAACTGTTCTTTATTGTCGGTGCCGCTCAGATTTACGATCATTTGCGGCAGGTCATAAAAATAGGTCGGAACCACTTCAACCGGCTTTTCGCCTTGTGTATCGCCGCTGCCGGAAAACAAAAACAAATAAGCGCCGCCCCCGCCACCCAAAAGCAGCACCAGAGCCGCCGCGGCAATGATTATCAGTTTGAGTTTTTTCTTTTTGGCCGCACCTTCTTCGTCCTCCGCCCCCTCTTTATCAGCGTCGGGGTCTTCATCAATTTGCGCTTCTTCGGCCATAAATTCATGACTTTCCAAACAATCCCCGGCACAGCGCCGCTGGTTGTCTAAAAACAGCTAATCTCCGATGGTTAACGAATGGTTACTATTTGGCCTCAGGGCGGCAAATTTTGCCCGGCAAAATGTGCCCCCGTCACTGGTTTGCCGGCCGCGCGCTTAGCTCAAACCTGCTATCTCATTGTTTTTACTCAATTATCAAGATTGGCACGCCACATGCAATTGATTGGGCAGGCCGAAAGCTTGGGGAAGCTGTTTCGGCCCAACCGACGGGGGACTGGCGCAAAATGGAAAACGCGCAACTAATCAGCCTTTCAAGGCAAATCGGACTTCAGCGGCAAATGAATGTCGTGGCCAACAATGTGGCCAACCTGAACACGACCGGGTTCAAGGCCGAGCAGCTTTTGTTTGCTCAATATATAATGCCGGTGGCAAAGGACCGCGGATTTACCACACCGGATCAACAGCTTATCTATACCCAGGACTGGGCAACCATTAATGATTTTTCCGCGGGCGCCATCGCCCAGACCGGAAATAATCTTGATGTTGCGCTTCAGGGCAAGGGTTTTTTGACGGTTGAGACCCCGGACGGAGAACGCTTTACGCGCTCCGGAGCGCTACAGATCAACAATCAGGGATTGCTGGTTGATAACAATGGCTATCCGGTTCTTGGCCAGGGCGGGCAAATTCGATTCGGGCCAGGGGAGAGCGGCATTCAATTCGCACAGGACGGATCGGTTTCCTCAAGTGCCGGGGCCAAGGGCAATTTGCGCATAGTTGAATTCACCGACCCGCAAGCTCTTGTGCGCGAGGGCAGCAATCTGTTTTCCGGCGGCTCTCCGGTGGCGGCAAAAGACACACGCGTAGTGCAGGGCGCACTGGAAAAATCAAATGTTTCCAGCGTGCTCCAGATCGCCGAGATGATCCGGGTCAACCGCACATACCAATCAATGGCGCAACTGGCCAAGCGCCAGGACGAATTGCGCCGCAGCGCCATTTCCACCCTGGGCAATCTTGCCGGCTAATTGAAGGAGACCAGTCATGAAAGCTCTTTATATCGCAGCATCCGGGATGGCGGCACAGGAAAGAAACGTCGAAGTTATTTCCAACAACATCGCCAACATGCGCACCACCGGCTACAAACGCCAGCGGGCCGAATTCCAGGACCTGCTTTACCAATCATATCGGCGCGCCGGATCGCTGACCTCGGATAGCGGCACCCAGGTGCCCGCCGGCATCGAGATCGGCTCGGGGGTAAAAACCGCAACCACGGCGCGCATCATGAGCCAGGGCAATGTGGCGCCAACACAAAAAGAACTTGATGTGGCGATCAGAGGCGAGGGGCTGTTCGTAGTCAACATGCCCGACGGGCGCACCGGATACACCAGGGACGGCTCGTTTCAACGCGACAATACCGGCAAGCTGGTAACCATTGACGGCTATGAAATTCAACCCGGCATCGTAATTCCGGATACGGCGCGCTCGGTCTCGATCTCCAATGACGGGGTGGTCGAGGCCTCGCTGGGCACCGACACCGCACCGACCAAATTGGGGCAATTGCAACTGGCCCGTTTCGTCAACAAGGCGGGGCTGGAGGCAATCGGGGGCAATTTGTTCGTTGAAACCGCCGCCAGCGGCCCGGCCCAGACCGGGGTGCCGCAAGGAGACGGGTTTGGCGGAGTATTGCAGGGAAATCTGGAATTGGCCAACGTCAATGCCGTTACTGAAATCGCCGACCTGATTGCCGCCCAGCGCGCCTATGAAATGAACTCACGGGTGGTTTCGGGCGCTGACAAGATGATGGGTGCGGTCAGCCAGTTGCGCTGATTAAAAGGAGCTAATGAAAATGCGCAGGTTTTTTAAAAAACTCACATTGGCCCTGACATTGATCGGCCTGGCCAGCCCGGCTTTTGCCGTTCCGGTGTTGCGCCAGAACATTGTTGTCAACGCCGCCATCGTTACCATTGGCGACATGTTTGACAATGCGGGAAATCTGGCTGAACAAGCGCTGTTTCTGGCGCCGGCGCCCGGCACCACCGGTCAGGTCAACATCGCAGCAATACGCACCGCCACCGGCAAGGCGGGGTTGAGCAAGTTTGAAAATCCCGGATTTTCCAATGTTTCGGTAGCGCGTTCAGGAATTGCAATAAAAAGCTCCGACATCAACGAGTTGATTGCCCAGGACCTCAGGGAACAGGGGATTTTGCGCAACGGGATGAGCGTAACCACCCAACTCAACCAACGCCTGGGCACACTTTACGCCGCCCGCTCCGGGCCGCCATTAAAACTTGAACAACTGATTTATACGCCGGGAAATACAGGGTTTTCCGCCAGATTTACCCTGGCCGGGCGCAATCAGGCGCTTGAAATTTCCGGGCGCTTGAGCTTCATGGTGCAAACCCCGCACTTAACGCGCACCCTGCCCGCTGGCGCCATTATCAAGCCAACGGACGTGGAAATGCGCGCGGTGACGCTGCAATTCGCCAACAGCGCTCAACTGCCGATGCTTAATCAGGTGGTAGGCCAGCAATTGCGCCGCCAGATGCGGCGCGGGGTTGCGGTGCGCCTTAACGACATCACAATGCCAACCCTTATTTCGCGCAATGAAATAGTAACAATCTATCTCAAAAGCGGCGCCATGACGCTGACCGTCAAGGGCCAGGCGCTGGCGGATGCCAGCCGTGGGCAAGCGGTTTCGGTTCTTAATCTTTTATCCAAAACGGTAATTCAGGGGATTGCCGTCAATCCCGGCACCGTTGAAATCCGTTCAGGCTCCAATCAGCTCGCCGCGCTTTAATTCCAGCAACCCAAAAAACTGTCCATTCGGGGGAATGACAATGAATATCTTTAAACTGATTACAATTACCGTGCTATTTGGAGCGCTTGGCGCCTGCACGGCCTCGGAAAGGCTGAGCCAGATCGGCAAAACGCCGCAACTAAGCGCAATCAACAATCCGACAGCCCAAAGCGGGTACCGCCCGGTGGTGATGCCGATGCCAAAGCCTGAAGTGGCCTCTTACCAGGCCAACTCGCTGTTTCGCACCAATGCGCGCGGCTTCTTCAAGGATCAGCGCGCGCGCCGGGTCGGGGATATCTTGACGGTAAAGGTCGTTATCGCCGACAAGGCCCAAATCGCCAACCAGACAACAAGAGGGCGCACCTCAACCAATACCGGCGGTATCGGGGGCGTACTGGGCTCGATATTTAATTCGGTGGTGCCAGGCCTGGCCGGGTCAACATCGATTGATGTCTCCTCGGGAGTAAAGGATGCCGGAAGCGGGTCGGTCAACCGCGCCGAAACCTTGCAAACAGACGTTGCCGCGGTAATCACCCAGGTTCTGCCGAACGGCAATCTGGTGATCGAGGGACGCCAGGAGGTGCGGGTCAATTTTGAAATTCGTGACCTGATCATTGCCGGTATCGTTCGGCCCGAGGATATCGAGAGCGACAACACCATCAAATCCTCCAAAATCGCCGAAGCGCGCATCGCCTATGGCGGGCGCGGGCAGATCACCGACGTTCAGCAACCGCGCTACGGCCAACAGGTTCTGGACGCCATACTGCCTTTTTAAAACATATGAAATCAGGTTGGCGCGCGCATTCCCCCTTTATTTGGCGCCGCCAACCTTTTTCCGGCAAGGATCTGGCCAACCAGTTACTGGCCAAACGATATTCCTTTCCGGTAAAAGGGGCGCGGCATTCCCCCGAACAGGCCGCGCCCCCTTTCTTTCCTCCCTCCCCCTCCTGCTTCCCCCTTGCAAGGAAATCATCATGTCATTTAAAAAAATTGATGAATTGAACCAGACCCTTAACTCGCTGGAACATGCGCTGGCGATGCTACACGCCGATGAAGCCACATTCATGCCCACAGGAGGCGGAGAAAACCGCGCCGGGGCCATGGCCGCCTTGAGCGAAATTTATCATCACAAAGCCGCCGCCCCGGAAATAGCCGACTGGATCGCACAGGCGCGCGAGGAGGAACTAGATAATGACCAGCAGTTGGGCCTGAATGAATTTGAGCGGCTTTACAATAATTTGACCTGCCTGCCCGCAGAGTTCGTAAGTCGCAAGACCATGGCCTGCATCAAATGCGAGCAACTGTGGCGCCAATCAAGACCCGAAGGAGACTGGAAGAATTTCGCCCCGGCGCTGAGCAAAATTGTGGCACTGATGCGCGAGGAGGCGCAAATGCGCGCCGCAGCGACAGGGCTTTTTCCCTATGATGCGATGATGGAGCAATATGATCCGGGCAACCGGGTGGCTGATATTGATCCGCTCTTTGAGAGGTTGAAGATTTTTTTGCGCGACTTCATCCCCGAGGCACTTCAAATACAGCAAAAAAAACACAAGGACAGACCGCTTAAACCGCTGAGCGGTTCTTTTGGCGCTGACAAGCAACGCGCGCTTGGTTTGGCGGCAATGGAAAAAATCGGTTTTGATTTCAACCATGGACGGCTTGATACATCACATCACCCGTTTTGCGGCGGGGTGCCCAGTGATGTGCGCATGACAACGCGTTATGACAGCGAAAATTTCCTGTCCGGGCTGATGGGGGTTTTGCACGAAACCGGCCACGCCCTTTATGAACAGGGCCTGCCACAAGAAAACGGCCACTGGCCGCACAACAAGGCGCGCGGCATGGGGCTTCATGAAAGCCAAAGCCTGTTCATGGAAATGCAGATCGCCCGCTCCCCGCAGTTCTGGGCATGGATCATGCCAATGGTAAAAACGCACATTGGCAACGGGGTTTTTGACGGCTTTGGCGTTGAGGACATATTGGCCCATGTCAATATGGTCAGGCGCGGTTTGATTCGGGTTGACGCTGATGAACTCACCTACCCGCTACACGTCATCTTGCGCTATGAACTGGAAAAAGACCTGGTAGACGGCAAGCTGGAGGTAAATGACATCCCCCAGGCATGGCACGAAAAAATGCGCCAATATCTGGGACTTTCAACCATTGACAACATGAAGGACGGACCGATGCAGGATGTGCACTGGCCGGCCGGGCTGTTCGGCTATTTCCCCTCTTATACGCTGGGGGCAATGATGGCGGCCCAGCAATTTTCGGCGCTGGAAAAACAATTGCCCGATGCGCTGGAACAGGTCGAAAGGGGCGATTTTTCCGCCATCAACAAGTGGCGAAAGGACAATATCTGGAATGAGGGGGCGCGCTGGACAACCCCTGAATTGATGAAAAAGGCGACTGGGGAGACGCTAAACCCTGAATATTTCATTGCCCATTTAAAGCGGCGCTATATGGGATAGAGCGCTGGATGAGGGGGGTCGCGCTTGCTTTTTAATCGCGGGGAGAGTTTTTTTGCCTCGCGGGGCGTACCACATTTGCCACGACGCGCTAAAACCGCGCTGCGTCAAATGCTGCCCCTGCGGCGGCGCGCCGTACTTACGGCGGCTCGCGTTGAAGCTCGCTGAGGCTTCGCCTCATTTCTTTTTCCATTTTTGTATGGATACCACCCATGGCGGCGCGTAAAAAACCACCCAACCATCATCCGTCATTGCGAGCGCACTCCTTCATGGTGAGCTTGTCGAACCACGAAGAAGGACGCGCGGCAATCCAGTAAAAGCCTTAAAAACTTCGCAAGCCGCCCTGGATTGCTTCCTCGCTTACGCTCCTCGCAATGACAAGGGAAAATATTGCGCGTTGCTCCAAACACTGACCCTGCGGCGGGGCGCTGGGCTGCCAGCGGCTCGCTCTTCGCTCGCTGAGGCTTCGCCTCATTTCTTTTTCCATACTTTGTATGGGTACCACCTATGGCGGGGGTGGAGTTAGTTTTGCCTCGCGGGGCGTACCGATAAAACCATGACGGGCTAAAACCGCCCTATGGTTTTATCTGCCCCTGCGGCGGCGCGCCGTACTTACGGCGGCTCGCGTTGAAGCTCGCTGAGGCTTCGCCTCATTTCTTTTACCATTCCTGGTATGGGCCCCACCCATGGCTGGGGTGCCGGGGCAGCGGGCATGGCCCGCGACGGCGGCGCGAATTAAAGAGCCGGGAGCGCAGCGACCAGCGGCGGCGGGAGTTTATATGCCTCGCGGGGCGCACCGATAAAACCATGACGGGCTAAAACCGCCCTATGGTTTTATCTGCCCCTGCGGCGGCGCGGCCAAGAAATTGGCCGGCTCGCTCTTCGCTCGCTAATTCTTTTCCCATTCTCTGTATGGGCACCACCCATGGCGGGGGAAGCGGGTGAACGGAAAAACAAGAATCAATCGTCGCGATAGATTTTTTCACGCCGTTCATGACTTTCCTGGGCTTCAAGCGACAGGGTGGCAATCGGGCGCGCATCGAGCCGGGCCAGCCCGATCGGGTCTCCGGTTTCCTCGCAATAGCCATAAGTGCCATCATCGATTCGGCGCATTGCGGCGTCAATCTTGGCGATCAGTTTGCGCTGGCGATCCCTGGTGCGCAATTCCAGCGCCCGGTCGCTTTCCGAAGAAGCACGGTCCGCCATATCGGCGTGCGCGATGTTTTCTTCCTGCAAACTTTCAAGGGTTTCCCGGCTTTCCCGCAAAATATCCTCGCGCCAATCCAATAGTTTCTTGCGAAAATATTCAATCTGGGACGGGCACATAAAAGGTTCGTCTTCACTAGGGTGATAATTAGAACCGGCAAGCTTTGCGTCCATTACAATCTCACTGAAAATATACGCGTTACGTGCGCCTGTATAATATCCGCTCCAGCGCTGGGCAAGCAAAGTTTTAACTTGTGATCAGATAGGAAGTCTCCTTACGCTAATTAACAAATCGCCCGAGCTTGGCCAACTCGACCTTTGCCCTTAATTCAATATCGTCAATCAGCGCCTCCAGATCGGGGTCAGCCTGTTGGCGGGCGCGGGTAACCAGCGCCATCAGCCGGTTAAGCCGGCCTTCGCTAATCCGGCCTGATAATAAATCACTCTTCATTTCCTCCAGCGTATCAAGCATTGACTGACCGTGCTTAAGCGCCCGTTTCTTGGCGATCAGCGGATCTTCAATACCCTGAAGAGCAAGGATTGCATCAATCCCGGCAGCGGATTGCACCGGGCCGGGCGGCGGCGCCTTGCTGGCCCCTCCCGGTTGCGGCGCGCGGAAAACCTCGCCACCCTTCTTGCCGCCCCCCTTGCCGATACGCGAGTTGAACGCAGCGCCTCTTGAAGTTCCAGTAATTCGCATCAGACCCTCGCCATTGTTTTCAAACCGCCACAGTCGGCAAAATCTGCCGCAACTGGTTAATGAACTCTTAACGTACCCGGCATTTTTTGCTCACCAAAACACCAGGCCAAACAAATTGATTGCAAAACCCCATATCACCGCATCAATTTTTGACGTTAATTCAAGGGGTTAGAAGTTTTCACAAGCGCATCCTTTAATCTGGCACAAAATTCGCAACGAGATGGGCAGAAATAAATTTGCGGGCAAATAACCCATGGGGATGGGCAGGCGCCAACAAAACGGGGAACAGATATGATTTGTGCCAATGGCATTGACAAAAAAAGCGGGATGGATCGGCTAGCGGCCCTGGCGCTGTTGGCGCTAATCATTTTCAGCGCAGTACTGATTGCGATTACCCCGGTGATGGCGGCGGCGGCCCGAATCAAGGATATTATCGACATTGAAGGGGTGCGCGAAAACCAGTTGATTGGCTATGGGCTGGTGGTCGGGCTCAACGGGACCGGGGACAGTTTGAACAATTCCCCCTTCACCCGCCAGTCGCTGCAAGCCATGCTGGAGCGGCTCGGGGTCAATACACGCGGGGAAACAGTGAGAACCGCCAATGTCGCCGCGGTCATGGTTACGGCGAACCTGCCTGCTTTTGCTTCCCAGGGCTCACGAATAGATGTCAATGTCGCCGCGCTTGGTGATTCGGACAGCCTTCAGGGCGGCACATTACTGGTTACCCCGCTTCTGGGGGCCGATGGCGAGGTTTACGCCATTGCCCAGGGACCGGTCGCAATCAACGGGTTCAAGGCACAAGGGGATGCGGCAACGATTATTTCCGGGGTGCCGACCACGGGACGGATTTCCTCGGGCGCCTTGGTCGAACGTGAAGTGGGGTTCAAGCTTGGCGCCCAGCGCTCGTTGCGCCTGGCGCTACGCAACCCCGATTTCACCACCTCACGCCGCCTGGCGCTGACCATCAATGATTTTATCGGCACCCCGGTCGCCACCCCGGAGGATTCGGCCACGGTGCGCCTGACCCTGCCCGCCAATTTCAACGGCAACATTGTCGATCTGATTACCGATATCGAGCAACTGGTGGTGCAAACCGACCAGCCAGCAAAAATCGTCATTGACGAAAATTCGGGGATTATCGTGATGGGGCGCAATGTGCGCGTTTCAACGGTGGCCATCGCCCAGTCCAATCTGACGATAACCATTGCCGAAAGCCCAACGGTGAGCCAGCCCAACCCTTTGACGATGGGTACGACGACACCGGTGCCGCGCACCAATTTGAACATAAACACCACCAATTCCAATCTGGCGCTGGTTAATGGCGGGGTTAGCCTGCAAGAGCTTGTGGATGGTTTGAACTCCCTCGGGATCGGGCCGCGCGATCTGATTTCAATTTTGCAGGCAATCAAGGCGACAGGGGCGCTGCAAGCTGAAATCGAGGTCTTGTGATGGATGTATATGCAACCAGTTTTTCCGGCACCGAACCTTCTTTAAAGGGCACGATAAAACAACAGGCATATCAAAAGGCACAAGAGCTTGAAGCGGTATTCTTGAATACCCTGGTCAAGGAAATGGTCGCCAGCAGTTCGAGCAAGGGTGAATTTGGCGGTGGCTATGCCGAGGAAACCTGGCGCTCCATGCAATCGGAGCAATTCGCCGCCGCCATGGCCCGTTCCGGCGGGCTTGGCATTGCCGACCAGATCATGTCGAGCCTGCTTGGAGTTCAGGAAGCTGCACAAAACGGGACGACAAAAACCCAGCCAATAACAAGCCAAACCTATCAAGGAACCTCCTCATGAGCGCGAGCAACGCCGGGATCAAACCGAATCAGATTGACGCGCGCAGCCTGTGCACGTCGACAAAAGATGTTTTGGATAATCTGGTTGACATCATGAACCAGGAAACCGTTTTTCTGCGCGCCGGGCATTATCAGCAGGCCAGCGAAATCAGCGCTAAAAAGGCCCAAATAGCCCAACAATATGTCGCCCTGGCCCGCCAGGTGCAAAATGAGCATGAATGGCTGATGAGCAAGGCCCCGCAGGAAATGAAGAAACTTGTGGCGGGACACGAAAAACTGACCACCCAGATGGCGGAAAACCTGCGCGTTCTGGCCACCGCGCGCGATGTCACCCAAACCCTTTTAAGCGATGTGGCAGTCGGGGTCGGGCGCGCGGGCCAACCAAATACCTATGGCGCCTCGGGCCAGATGAACGCTTCGAGAAGCCAGTTGTCCAACGGCATTGCCATTAACCGCGCTTTATGAACCATCTCAGATAAAAGCTTGGCTTCAAGCCCGCGCGTCATGTGGTTTTAATCATCAATATCAGTGATTTAACCAGATATGCAATGTTCTGGTCGAGCGAAAAAATTCCGTTTCAAATTGTGGTTACAGGCCGTTAACCATTTTTCAAAGAGTTTTGTTTACCATAATTTTCAACCTCAGAAAGAGGTGCGTTTAGTTCGGTAACCTAGAACAGGAGCTCTTAAATGGCCGAAATAACTCTTTCAAAAGCAGTTCGCTCGAACCTGCTCAACCTCCAAAGCACGGCCAAAGCTCTGGCTTCTACCCAGGAACGCCTGGCCACCGGCCTCAAGGTCAACTCGGCTCTGGACAATCCGACCAACTTCTTCACCGCGGCTTCCCTAAATAGCCGCGCCGGTGATTTGGGACGTTTGCTTGATTCCGTATCCAACGCCACCCAGACCCTTAAAGCGGCCGACAATGGCATCTCGGCCATCACCAAGCTGGTCGAAAGTGCCCAGGCTTCCGCCCGTCAGGCCCTTCAGGCCCCAGCCCAGACCACAACCAGCACCGTTGCCGGCAATGACAGCACCGCCGTGTTTGCTCCCGGCTCCGCCGCAACGGTTACCGGCACCGGCGCCACCGTCGTCGCCCGGGTTCAAGGAACAAGCGACACCTCAACCCTGGCGTTGGATGTGACCGCGGCCACCAGCTTCACCGTCAACGGCACCGCCTTTGATCTCAA
>UOEO01000172.1_pt1 | contig 38919 bp, 32 predicted proteins | sample 1989881 | NCBI WGS metagenome assembly UOEO01 (sample SAMEA4712198, study PRJEB27164) | hydrothermal vent metagenome | biome: marine basaltic hydrothermal vent biome; feature: marine hydrothermal vent; material: mineral | place: Pacific Ocean | collected 2011-06-14/2011-07-23 | depth 1691 m
TGCCTCGCGCGCCGTACCACAATCAACATGACGGGCTAAAACCGCCCTATGTTGATTGCTGGCGCTCCGGCGGGGCGCCGGGCTACCGGCGGCTCGCTCTTCGCAATAAGTTTATATGCCTCGCGCGCCGTACCACAATCAACATGACGGGCTAAAACCGCCCTATGTTGATTGCTGGCGCTCCGGCGGGGCACCGGGCTACCGGCGGCTCGCTCTTCGCTCGCTACTCGGCTAACGCCTCGTTATTATTTTCCCATTCCAAGTATGGATACGTTCCTCCGGCGGGGGTGCCGGGGACGGGAGCATAGCGACCAATGGCGGCGCGAATAAAAGAGCCGGGGGTGCCGGGGAAGCGGGCATAGCCCGCGACGGCGGCAAGAGAGAAAAGCGGGTGCCGGACAGCCCGCCGGCGTGAATAGAAAAACCCGCTTTTATTTTAGTTGGATTCGCAACTGGTCTTCAGGCCGAGCTTACGAAAGATGGCCGCAGCCGGGCAAACCCCGGTAAAGGCCGATTGAAACATGTTCAAGCCGACAAAGGCCGTTAAAATCAACCAATAGGGGGATACCAGCCAGACCAGGATGGCGGAAATCAGAATCATGGCCCCGGCCATGGCCAGAACGGCGTTGTTGACAGTCATGAAATGTCCTTTCGTGTGATTGCGCTGATTGCAAGCAATATGAATTTTGTATATTAGTAAATAGTGATATACAACTCCAAATGCAAGGAGAAATTGTTTTGTGGCTTATCAGGGCCGCACTTGTTGGGGTTTTGCGCTTGCGGGCGCGGCTTTTGGTGCGGCTTTCAACTCCTTGCGGCGCATTTTATGCACAAGGGCGCTGATGGGTCGATATCGAGCCGTTTGCGCGCTATTTGTTCTTCGCAATCGCCGCAAAAGCCGAAATCGCCGCTTTCAATCCTTTTTAGCGCCTGCTCGATACGCATAAGATGCTGGTCGCGCTGGCGCTGCTGCGCCTGGGCCATTGCCTGTTGTCCCATGGCATCGATACGCGACAGCCGCCCTTGGGACTGTTGATCAAGGTCCACGGTTTTTCGCGCGTCGGTGCTCGCTGCCTTTAATATGCCCAACTCGTCGCGCCTATTGCGCAATTCCTGTTGAAACACCTTAATATCCGCCTGAGTTAGTGCCATTTTTCTCGTTTCCGATGTCAACGCAAAAAAATCCGCCGACAGCTCAATTGCATTCAGGTTAACCTCGCCCTATTGTGCGCCGGAATTTATCGATCACACAAGCAGCCAAGCAGTAAAAAATTATGTCTGAAGAAACCATTTTCTCCGAAGTCGACGAAGAACTGCGCTCAGAGCGTATGCGCAATTTGTGGCGCCGTTTTGGCCCCTTTGTCATTGGCGCCGCGGTGCTGATTGTTGTTATGGTTGGGGTCAATGAGGGCTGGCGCTGGTATCAGAATTCTGTTTCCGCGCGCTCTTCGGACCAGTTTTATTCGGCAATCAGCCTGATTGAAAACGGTGACAGCCCCGCCGCTCTCATCGCGCTTGATGAGACGGTTGCCTCCGGTTCGGGCAGTTACCCCGTTCTGGCCCGTTTTGCCAAGGCGGCGCTTTTGGCCAAGGATGGCAAGCTGGATGAGGCGGTGGCCGCTTATGATGCGCTGTCCACGGATTTGAGCCAGCCCAGGCTGCGCGATGTCGCGCTGGTGCTCGCCGCCTCCAATCTGGTTGACAAGGGCGATGTGAAATCTGTTGAGGCCCGGGTTGGCGGTCTGATTGCGCCTGATAATGCATTGCGCAATGTTGCCCGTGAATTGGTGGGTCTGGCTCGCTATGCCAGCGGAGACGCCAAGGGGGCCAGCGAAATATTTGCCCAGATCGTTGCCGATCCCGGCGTTTCGCTTGATTTGTTGCGCCGGGTGCAGATTTATCAGGAACAATTGCTCAGCCAGGGCATAAAGCCCCCGGTGACCAAGGATGCCCTGGCAAATCCGGCAAGTCTGGTGACAACGGCCACCCCGGCGGTTGCCAATGAAACCCCGCCAACTCCGGGCAACTAGAGCAAGATGCGTTCAGGTTGAATCAGAACGCATGCTCTAAGTTTTTGTTTTGTCGCGTTTTCGAACCAGATAAGTGGTGTCCACTTATCTTGAAAACGCTCTAGCTAATTTTCGCGCGCTTGGTTTTGCGCTGGAAGCAAAAAAATGAAAATTACCGTTGCCATTGTTGGCCGGCCCAATGTCGGTAAATCAACGCTGTTCAATCGTCTGGTCGGCAAACGTCTGGCCCTTGTTGACGATACGCCCGGGGTGACCCGCGATCGCCGTTCTGGCGAGGGCAAGATTGGCGAACTCAGGTTTAATCTGATTGATACCGCCGGTTATGAGGACGCAACCGACAACAGCCTTGAGGCGCGCATGCGCCAGCAAACCGAAGCGGCAATCAATGAGGCCGACCTGATCCTGTTCATGGTTGACGCACGGGCCGGAATTACCCCCCTTGACGAAAGTTTTGGCTCTCTCTTGCGCAAAACCAATCGCAAGGTCTATCTGATTGCCAACAAGGCCGAAGGCCGGGCCGCCGAGGCCGGCCTGATTGAAGCCTATGGGCTTGGCCTTGGCGAGCCGGTTGCCTTGTCGGCCGAACATGGCACCGGGCTGGGTGACCTTTATGATGTTATTTCCACAGAGGCCCGTGCGGTAAAGCATGAGGTTGAAGAAACCGGCGAGGCGCCCGCGGTAAATGTCGATATTGATCCTGATGCTGAAAATGCCCAGAGCTGGAACCCCAACCGCTATTTGAACGTTGCCATTGTTGGCCGTCCCAACGCCGGCAAATCAACGCTTGTCAACCGGCTGGTCGGCGAGGAGCGATTGTTGACCGGGCCCGAGGCCGGTATCACCCGCGATTCTATTCTGGTGCCCTGGGAGTATAATGGCCGTACGATAAATCTGGTTGATACCGCCGGTATCCGCCGCCGCGCCAAGGTGCAGAAAAAGCTTGAAAAACTGGCCGTCGCCGATGCCTTGCGCTCGATTCAATATGCGGAAGTGGTGGTTTTGATGCTTGACGCCACCCAGCCGTTTGAAAAGCAGGACCTGCAATTGGCCGATCTGGTTGAGCGTGAGGGCAGGGCGCTGGTAATTGCCCTTAACAAATGGGATTTGATCAAGGACAAGAACGCAGCTCTGGCCCGGCTGCGCGAGGCGTGCGAACGTCTTTTGCCACAGGTGCGCGGGGTGCCGTTGATTACCTTGTCGGGCCTCAAGGGGCGCAACATCGATAAATTGATGCAGGGAATTTTTGATATCGAGCGGCGCTGGAACATTCGCATTCCGACGGCAAAGGTCAATCAATGGCTTTCGGCAATGATTGCGGCCCATACCCCGCCGGCGGTTTCCGGGCGCCGGTTGAAATTGCGCTATATGACCCAGGCAAAATCGCGTCCGCCGACTTTTATTCTGTTTTGCTCGCGTCCCGACGCGCTGCCCGCCGCCTATTTGCGTTATTTGACCAACGGCATGCGCGAATATTTCGATATGGGCGGCACCCCGATCAGGCTTTGGGTGCGGGCCGGGGAAAATCCTTATCACAAGGATAAAAACAAGCGTAAAATCAACTGATGCGGTAAGTTTTTTTGCCTTGCGGAGCGTACCACATTTGCCACGGCGCGCTGTGCCCGCTGCCCCGGCACTCCAGCCATGGGTGGTGTCCATACTAAGAATAAATACTGATCGTCACCCCGTTGAAGAACGGGGCCCAGTGTGCCGCGTCTGCGGCACCATGAATTATGATCCGCTATTTAAGAAATGTTACTTCAAACAGTTTTTTTGCCGCAAGGACTTGCGACAACTGGATTCCGGCCTACGCCGGAATGACGCCTTGTGCCAGATCATATATTTATATCAAACGCCTCATTTCTTTTCCTATTTTTATATGGGTACGTTCCTCGGCGGGGGTGCCGGGGAAGCATCTGTAGGATGCGACGGCGGCGCGAATAAAAGAGCCGGGGGTGCCGGGGAAGCATCTGTAGGATGCGACGGCGGCGCGAATAAAAGAGCCAGGGGTGCCGGGGAAGCATCCGTAGGATGCGACGGCGGCGCGAATAAAAGAGCCAGGGGTGCCGGGGAAGCATCCGTAGGATGCGACGGCGGCGTGTAAAAAGAGTGTGCCGGGGAAGCGGGCATAGCCCGCGACGGCGGCGGGAGTTTATATGCCTCGCGGGCGTTTCGATAAAACCATGACGGGCTAACACCGCCTTATGGTTTTATCTGCCCCTGCGGCGGCGCGCTGGATTGCCAGCGGCTCGCTGTTCGCTCGCTTATTCTTTTCCCATTCCAGATTCTCTTTCGTCATTCCGGCGAAGGCCGGAATCCATTCTTCTTGTGCCATGTATTGATAAAAAAGATGGACCCCGGCCTTCGCCGGGGTGACGCTTGGTTTCCATTGCGCTTAATTATTTTCCCATTCCCTGTATGGATACGTTCCTTGGCGGGGTGGGTTTATATGCCTCGCGGGGCGTGCCGACAAAACCATGACGGGCTAACACCGCCCTATGGTTTTATCTGCCCCTGCGGCGGCGCGCTGGATTGCCAGCGGCTCGCTCTTCGCTCGCTGAGGCTAAAGCCTCATTCCTTTTTCCATTTTAATATGGATACCACCCATGGCGGGGGTGCCGGGGAGGCGGGCATAGCCCGCGACGGCGGCGCGAATAAAAGAGCCCGCTCGTTTAATTCTTCGCGTTATTATTATTATTATTTCCGGGCGCGGACGGTTTCAATCGCCCGGCTGGTCGTTTCATCCATCACATCGGTTAGTGTCGGCCGGTCTTCCTGATAATAGATGCCAAGGGCCGGGTGATCGTCACGGCTGGCCTCTTCCATTGCCGCCATCAGATTGCCGCTGTCATGGTCCTCGGGCAGGTCGCGCACCTGAAAGTCAAGATTGGCGTAGGTGCGGTCGGTCTTGTCAAAAGTAACGCACGGGGAAAGAATATGCAGATAGGAAAAGCCGCGATGGGTGATCGCCTTGGTGATCATGTCGGCAAGTTGATGCGGATGTCCGGCATAGGCCTGGCCAACCCAGCTCGCCTTGTAGCTCAAAAGCATCATTAAGGGGTGCAACGGCTCGTCGCCATTTTTATATGGTGTTGTCGGGGTTTTGAACCCAATGGCGGAAGTGGGTGATGCCTGGCCCTTGGTCAGGCCATAAATACCATTGTCAAACACCAGATAGGTCAGATCGATATTGCGGCGCGCAGCGTGCGGAATATGTCCGCCCCCGATGGCGAACGCATCCCCGTCCCCCCCCAGAGCGACCACCGTCAGTCTGTCATTGGCCAGTTTGACCCCGGTGGCAACCGGCAATGTGCGCCCATGCAGGGTGTGGAAACCATAGGTGCTGACAAAGAACGGAAAGCGCGACGCGCAACCAATCCCGGAAACGACAACGGCATCCTTGTAGTCGATTTTAAGCCGGTTGAGGGCAAAGGTCAGCCCCTCGGCCATTGAGAAATAACCGCAACCCGGGCACCAGGTCGGCAGCGATTTGGAGCGATAGCTCTGGTGGCCGTCGGCGCGGATTTCCTCGAGCTTTTCTTCCAGATAGACCGGTTTGAGGTGCTCGTTCATTTCTGCGCTCCTGCCTGTTTGCTTGCGCTTTTGCCTTTTGAACCGGTTTTGGCCAGCCGGCGCACTTGGTCAAGTATTTCCTCAATCACCATTGGCGAGCCGGTAACGCGCGAAAAGCGGGTGACCGGTTTCCCTAGCGCCCCCGAAATCAGTTGGGCGAACTGGCCCTCATAATTGAGTTCGGGCACCAAGATCTCGCGGCAATCGGCAAAGAAGGCCTTTATTTCCTCAAGGGGCAGCGGGGAAAGCATGACCACCTTCATCGCCGAACATTTTATCCCCTCGTCTTGCGCTTCAAACATGGTCTCAAGGATTTCGCCAAACGTAGACCCCCAGCCCAAAATGCCGACATCGACCTTCCCGGTGTCGCCAAAGCGCTTGCAAACCGTCAAGCCTGGATATTTGACCGCCCCGTCAAGTTTTTTATGGCGCTTGGTGCTCATTTTCATGTGGATGGCGTCATTGGGACGGCCAAATTCATTATGCTCGAGCCCGGTGATGGTGTGCATCAATCCTGCATCCCCCGGCAATGCGCGCTCCGAAATATTGTTTTCGCTGAATTCAAAGCGCTTGTAGGCTTTGCCCTTTTCAATCTCTGGCTTGACGCGCTCTTTGGGCGAAAACGCGTTTTCTTTTGACGGGATAACCGTCTCGTAGCGGTTGGAGAGATAAAGGTCGATCAACAGGATAACCGGGCTCTGATAGGTCTGGGCGATTTCAAAGGCCATGGCGGCGCAGCGGTAGCACCCCTCGACGTTGGTCGGGGCCAAAACAATGCGCTTGGCGTCGCCCGAGCCGCCATAAAGCGCCAGATTGAGGTCGGATTGCTCGGTTTTTGTCGGCAGTCCGGTCGAAGGCCCGCCGCGTTGGCTGACAACGACAACAACCGGGATTTCCGCCATCACCCCGAGGCCAAGCATCTCCCCCATCAGCGCCAGACCGGGCCCGGAAGTCGCCGTGGCCGCGCGCGAGCCGGCATAAGCTGCCCCGATCGTTGCCGCAATGGCGGCGATTTCATCCTCGGTTTGTAAAAACCGCCCGCCGCGTGGCGCCATCTCAACGGCAAGCCGCTCCATGATCGAGGTTGCCGGGGTTATCGGATAACCGAAATAGGCCTGAATTCCCCCCTCGAGAAACCCGCGCACCACCGCCCCGTTTCCGGTCATCATCACCGCGTCGGCCCCGTTGGTTCCCTCGCGTAGTGCCCCGACGCTGACATCATCAAGCTTGAAGGTTTGTTTGCCGACCTTGAACCCGGCGTCAAAAGCCTTGGTATTGTCGTCAATGACGATTTGCGCCTTGGTGGCGAATTTGGCGGCAATCACCTTGTGAAAAATATCGGCGGGCAAATCATAAAGCCCGGCGATAAAGCCAAGAATAACGATATTGCGCGATCTGGCCGAGTTGGTGGCCTGCTCGGAAATCTGCCTGATGCTGATCGCATAAGGAACCTGGGCCGGTTTGATATGGCCGCTGATATGACCCCCTTCGGCGACCGGGGCGATCAGGCTGTCTTCATAAATAACCGCCCCGAAATCGCGCACCTCGCCAACATGGGGGATGGCGTGGGCGTCATTGAGCGAAATCAGTATGTCGGATTTATGCTTGAGCGAATAGGTTTGTTCGCTCGAAATCCTGATGCGCGAGATACATTTGCCAAAGCCGCGTATTTCAGGCGGATAGATATCAAAGGCGATCACCTTGTAGCCCATAAGGGCCGCCGCCCGCTTCATGATATCCCCGGAGGCAATGGTGCCGTCCCCGGCCGATCCGCAAATCGCAATCTGAATATCGGTGCCGTTGCCGTCCTTTGTCATTTCTCAGTGTGTCCAAAATGTTGATCTGAGATTGCCCTTGGCGTCAATGTCGAGCCGATCCTTTATGTCAACGTCAAAAATATCATGCGCCCCTGACATGTTTCTCGCCGCCAATTCGCCCATGATCCGAACGTTTTTCCAGCCATGATAAAATTTATAGACCTTTTCTTCGTCGTGCCATATCTGGCACACATCGCCGGCGGCCCAGATCGTTTTATTGTTGGTTTGCAACTCGGTATTGACCAGAAGCCCGCGCTCGATATCGACCCCGGCCCCGAGCATGAATTCCACCGAAGAGGAAAGACCGCAAAAAGACATCACCACATCGCCGTCTATTTTTCTTTTGTCCTCCATGGTCACCCGGCGCCCGGCGCCTTTTTTCCCACTGGCCGAAACAGCGACGGGGCGGGCGTCCTCAATTATTTCCATGCCCTTTTTCGCCAGCGCCCTGAGCAGGGGGGGAATTTCATCCTTGCTCACCGCATGCGGCCAGAAAGTCTGCTGGTTGGTGATCAGCGTCACCTTGTAGCCGGTATCAAGAAGGGTCAGCGCCAGATCAATGCCGATCATGTCGCCCCCGATCATGATTGCCCTGCCGCCCGCCGGCAGAGCCTGATAAAGCCGCATCGCCGCTTCGAACGAGCCGAACCCGTGCATCAGATCAGCGCTTTGGCTTATATTTTCCGGCAGATAGGAGCGCCCGCCGGCGCACACCAGAAGCCGGTCATAAGCAACATCTTCCTGATGCGCCAGGGAAACGATCTGGCGCGCCCCGTCAACATCGACAACCTTGCTGGAGCGGCGAAGGGTGATGTTTAATTCATCATAATATGAGGGTGGCATTGCCAATAATTCGCGCCAGTCATGATGGCCGCGAAACACCCGGGGCAGATCATAGCGGTTATAAAACGGCAAACTGTCCATGGTAATCATGGTGATGCGGCAATTCTTGTCCCGTGAGCGCAGCGTCATGGCGGCGCCAAATCCGGCGGAGCCGCTACCGATGATAATGTGATGCAGGGGTGAACTCATGAGCTAAATCTCGCGCATTACAATTTGATTGCGGCTGATCGAGATGCATTTGGTCGGGCACACCTGATAACAGGCGCCGCAGCGTATGCACTCATTATTGTCGATCCAGATCGCCCCGACCCGGTCCCATTCCCCGGTCTCGCGCAGCGCCCCATAAGTGCCATCCTCATTGATATCGATGCCTTGAACCATCTTGATGCAGTTTTTTGGCGCCACTTCGATGCAGGCCCGGCAATAAATGCAATTATCAATGTCGATCTTGTAATCAAGATTGCACAGATAACAGCGTTTTGCCTCCTGATGGGCCAGCTCGCCGTCAAACCCGATCTCGACTTCGCAATCAAGCCGGCTCCGGCGCTTTTCAACATTTTCCGTTGGCATGTGGCTACGCTCGATAAAATCAAAAGCGCGCTCGCGCAACGGCTCATCCACCGGCTCAATCCGCACCGCCTGTTTGCGACGTTCCCGGCCCATCAGCCAGGTGTCGATATTCATGGCCACCTCGCGCCCCTGACCCACCGCCTCGATAACCGTTCCTGCCCCCTCGACATAATCCCCGGCTCCAAATACCCCCTCAAGCGAAGTCATGCCGATTTCATCTATGGTGGCGTTGTCCCAGCGGTCCAAAGAGATCTTTTCGTCGAGATAATCATGAACTGTTTTTTGCCCAATGGCGATAAGCAGGGTGTCGCATTCGATTTCAAACTCGGACGCCTTGATGGCAATTGCCTTGCGCCGTCCGTTTTCGCGCCAGCCGCCAAGCCGGTTCTGCACGAATTGAACCGCCCTTAAAGCCCCCTTTTGGCCGGCATGAAGGGCAACGGGAGTTCTCAGCCCATGTATGGTTATCCCCTCGCGCTTTGTTTCAAGGATTTCGTCCTTGCTCACCGGGATATATTCTTCGGTGGTTCTCAAATGAATGGTGACTTCCTGTGCCCCCAGCCGCCGCGCCACCCGCGCGCAGTCAAGAGCGGTAAACCCGGCCCCGACCACCGCCACGCGTTCCCCGACATGTTTTTTGACCCCGCGGTGCATTTCAACAAGAAAGTCAAAACCATATTCAACATTGGTGATTTTTTCGGGCCGTCCGGCTTTCGGGGTTTTACGAAGCGGCAGCTCGGTTGCCGCCATGCACCCGGTCGACAATAATACCGCATCAAAATCGGCGCGCAATTCGGACAGGGGAATTTCTCCCTTGCCATTGCCGATGCTCACTCCGGTCTTCAAATCAACCCCGAGCCGCAAGGCGTTGTGGATTTCCTCATGCAGGATCTGGCGCGGCAAGCGGAATTCGGGGATGCCGTAATTGAGCATGCCGCCAGGTTCTTTTTCGCGCTCGAACAGGGTGACGTCATGGCCCATCAGCGATAGATCATGGGCGGCGGCGATCCCGGCCGGGCCCGACCCGACAATGGCGACCCGCTTGCCCGAGGGCGCATAAAGGCTTTCATTCAGGCGATGGCCGCCATCCTTGAGATCGGCGGCAGCTCTTTTAAGGTGGCAAATGGCAACCGGGTCGCCATTGCCCGGCCAGCCATGGCGGCACTGGTCCTCGCACGGTCGCGAACAGATGCGGCCAAGAACGCCGGGAAGCACATTGGCCTCGCGGTTGATCTCATAGGAGAGACCGTGCTTGTCCTTCATTATTGCCCAGATATAGGCGGGAATATCGGTTCCTGCCGGGCAGGCGCTCTGGCATGGAACATTCTTTCTGACCCAGCCGAAATCGCGAGGATCATCAGAATATCGCACCCCATTGATTTCGGTGCGATCGTCGCTACGCCGGTCTGAATGCGATCCCGGCTCTTTAGGTTGCCGTCCAGCCATCAATTGTCTCTCGTGATGCGCTTTTTTTTGAGCCTAGGGTTTGTGGACAAATAGGTTTCGGGCGTGACGCGAGTTGGATTTTTGTGCTGAACAGGCAAAGCGGACGCCGTGGTGCCAATCACCACAAGCACGCTTTAACGCATTCAGGGCGAAAATCCGCCGCGTCCGTACCGGATATGGCGCAAATCGCCCATTTTTACGTCGCAAACGCTCAAAGGGGGATAACCCCTCCTTCGCATTCGCTCCTGAAACTGAACGATTTGCGCTCATATCACGCTCCAAATCCTACTTGTCCACAGACCCTATGGCCTTTTTGATTTTGTTTCAATCAAAACCGCATGTGGTTTTGATCGGGGCCGGTAACCGCAAAAAAACGCCCCCCCGGAGATCCGGGAGGGCGCATGTTTTCATTGTCGCCAAAAAGCGCAATAGCTGAGCTTTTTAGCGGGTTTGGGAAACAACCATCTGGTGACCGATATTGTCAATTTTGATGACATTGACCAAAGAGAGGTCTTTTTGCCGCACTACGCGCATTACGAACTTGTCGGCGCTGGAGACATAGGCCAGCCCGGTCCCCGGGATGGTGGTTACGTGATAGGGGGAGGGACCAATATCCTGTTTTGTGACCTTGCCGCTATCCAGATCAACCCGGGCCAGCAAGTTGCTGTCACGCTCGGCGACCAGAAGCGCTTTTCCGTCGCTGGTGATATCCAGTCCGTGCAGGCGTTTGCCGCTAATCCCGACATTGTAGGTTTTGACGATCTTGTTGGTGGCCACATCAATGGCGCTGACCGTTCCGTCATCATTATTGTTGACGAACAGGGTTGTGCCGTCCTTGGAAAGGATCATGTGCTCAGGGCTTGTTCCGGTTGCGATATTGCCGGTTATCTTCCAGTCTTTTGTGTCGATTACCGAAACATTGTTGCTGCCGGCATTGCTGACGTAAAGCGTGGAACTGTCAGCGCTGAAAAACATGTAATTGGGCATTTTGCCGGTCTTGAGCGTGGTTACCACTTCATATGTTTTCAAGTCGATGACGCTAACAGTGCCGTTACGCGGCTGGGTCAGTGCGGCAAAACGTCCGTCAGGGCTGACCGTGACGTGATGGACCGCGCCGGGAACATCGACCGTTTGCACCACCTTGCCATTGTCCTTGCGCAAAATGGTAACCGTGCTCACCATGTTCTTGCCATTGGCGGCGCCCATATTGGCAGCCATTGATTTGTCCATGGCGTCCTTGTTGGCATTGTTGTTATCGCCGCCCATCGAATTGGCGTTGCCCATATTGTCGGCATTGCCCATGGTGTTGTTGTTGTTGCCGGCCATGGCGTTGTTGTTACCCATGGCATTGGCGTCCATTGTTTCGCCATCCTTCATCGGGCCGTCAGCTTCGCTCCAGGCGGGAGCCGCCTTTTCCTGCTGGCTGAAACTTCCCGCGATCAGATATTTCCCGTCCGGGGTTCCGGCCAGCCCGTGAATGGCTTTAAGGCCTTTATAAATATCAACTATCTTGCCCAGCTCAACATCAACGACTTCGATTTCGCCGCCATTGCCAACCGGAATGAAAACAAATGGCGCCGCAAGGGCAGAGGTTGATCCCAACAGCACGCTCAGCAGTGCTCCGGCAACAAATTTGCGGGTTTTTCCTGTAGTATTAAACATTGTCAGTCTCCAAAATTTTTTTGTTCAGGTTAAAGCATCCCCGTGCCCAGCACGCCTTTGCGCCTGGAGAAATAGGGGTGGGGATTGCGTTGGCTCTAAGTCTTTGTTTGGTCACGTTTTCGAACCGAATAAGTGGTATCCCGTTCGATCGTTGAACGATCCATTGGATCGTTCAATTATCCGATCTCACTTCTGAAAACGTTCTGGTTTGACCCAACGCAATCTCCGGCTTTGTTTGTAACTATTCAGTTTTTCAGGGTGCTTCGGCGTTCTTCATACTCTTGCCGGTCGATCTCACCGCGCGCGAACCTCTCGTCAAGAAGTTCCAATGCGCTGCGAGACGAGCTGGATTGGCCGCCAATCCCCAGTAATTTGAGGATAAGGACGAATGCTCCAACAAATACGCCAAGAACCAGAAGCATCATTAACGGTCCGAAAAACCAGCCTCCATAACCCATGTGCTCATAACCCCATGTTGCAATATAAGGAGCGTTTTGTGCGCTCTGAGCTAATGCTGCCTGTACTGGCAACAAGGCAATGCCGGCAAAAAACGCTAGACTTTTGATGAACGGTTTCATTTTCATTCTCCATCATTGACGTCATTACACAATTCGCAAAATGCGAATTCCTGTTGCACACTAGATGTGTGTGCTCATCGATGAGGTCAATGGATTGGAGGATGAAATGGTGGTGCAACCACCCGTGCCCGGACAATTTGCGGGGGAAGTATCAGTTCGGACTTGAGCAGTACACCGGACAGATCGAACCGGTCGGGCCCGCTCATTGCCGCGGTGCACTGGGTCATCATCTGGCAATTGCTGACATCAGCCCCGTCATGATGGCCATGCTCTTCCATCTGCATCATGGTCAGCCCGCTCGATGACATGACGCCCGATGATATCAGGCCGGAACTGTTCATGGCAAAAGCATTAAGCGGAACCGCAATCAGAAACAGCAACGCGACAAGGATGCGAACAATTCTGTTCGCCCGCCCGGCCTTAAAGCTGCTGTTGCCTGTGTTCAGCATGAACAAGAGTTCCTTTTACCCCTCTGGTAACGGGTATATAAGCATTTGCTTAACTTACATCAAGCTTGGCCGGTTCATTTTATACCAGCAAATTGTGTCATTTCAGCCATGTGGGCAAAAAAGCGTGCCTGGACTTGAAAAACTGCGCGCTCATTATCCTTCATCACGTTTTTTTGAAAAATGCGGCTTGCGTTTCTCTTCAATCCGGTCGCGCCCCTGCATGAACCAATAGATAGCTTGCACCGCCGCCCGGCCCAATGCTCCACCGGCCCAAACCGGACCAAAAGAAGAAAATTGCCGCCAGCGATCATCGCCCTCGGCGATGGCGGATGCAATCAATTGCCCGCCCATTGCGGTTGTGCTCAGACCATGGCCGCCAAATCCGGTTACCGCCCAAATCCCGCTCTCAAGCTCGCCTATTATCGGCATTTTGTGTGCAGCATAGCCCATCAGCCCCGACCATGCGTGCGATATTTTGAAATCGCCAAGTTGTGGATAGATTTTATCAATGTCGCTTTTGAGCATTTGCGCCAGTTTTTTTGGTTCACTGCGCCTGGTGGTTATCCGCCCGCCCCACAACAATCGCCCGTCTTTGAGCCGCCGGTAATAGTCGCCCGCCCGCCTGTTGTCAGAAATGGCGCCGGAATAGCTTATGGCCTTGTCCAGTTGCCTTGCCATCGGCTCGGTTGCAACAACATAGGTTGCAACCGGCAATATTGCATTTTGCAACCGTGGGTAAAGCCCACTCATATAGGCGCTGCCCGCCAGAACGACATGTTGCGCCTTTATGATTTTGCCGGCGGCGCTTGCCTGCCATAAAGCGCCGTTTTTATCCAGCGCGTCTACAGCGCAATTCTCAAATATACCGGCCCCGGCCATATGCGCCTTTTGCGCCAGCCCCAGCGCATAGGTGAGCGGCTGGATATGAAAGGCGCGGCTATTTTCCAGTGCTTCAAAATAGGTCTGCGATTTGAGTAATTCGCGCAATTCGGAACGCTCCACAATACGCCTTTTCATGCCATGGGCATTATAAAGCGCCTGGGTTTTTTTCACCGCCTCCGGGTCATGATGGCGATAGGCCAACAGCCAGCCATGCCCGCCAATGATTGCCGGATCAATTGAATTGGCTTGGCGGCGCACAAACTCACCCCCTGATATGGATAAGGCAACAAGCGCTTTTGCATGGTCATGTCCAAGCCTGCTGATCAGGGCTGGCAGACCCTGGGCAAAACCTTCTGAAACAAATCCGCCATTGCGTCCGCTGGCGCCCCAGCCAATTTTGTTGGCTTCAAAAAGCGCCACTGATTTGCCACTGCGAGCCAGCTCCAGCGCCGTTGTAAGTCCGGCAAATCCACCGCCAACAACAATCGTGTCGACTTCTTTGGGTAATTCGTCGGTGTGCCATGGCGCCTCCTGCCTTATCGTTGCGGTGGCTTCCTCGACATAATAACTATCCGGATAATTCATTTGCATCCTTTTATTCTTTACTCTCTCGGATGATCCATTTTCTGAATGCCACCAAAGGGGGGTGATCGGCCCGCCGTCCGGGCCAGACAAGATAATAGGCATCCTGGCTTTCAAGCGGCAAATCAAGGGCGGGTACCAATTCGCCCTCGGCCAGTTCACGCTTTATGAGAAATCGGGGCAAAAGAGCAACTCCGATACCGTGATGCGCCGCCTGAGCGGCGGTGGCAAATTGATCAAAGACCATGCCGCTGTTTTTGACGCTGGAAACATTGTGCAGGCGAAACCAGCGCTCCCACGCGTCAGGACGGCTTGAAAGATGGATTAATTGCACTAGGGCTAATTGCTGCGGCGAGCTCAGGCGGTGCTCAGCCAGGAATTTTGGCGAACAGGCGGGCAGAATTGTCTCATTCATCAAAAATGCCATTTGCGCGCCGGGCCAGACCGGTTGGCCGAAATGAATTGCGGCATCGAATTGTTCAACACTGAAATCAAATGGTTTCAGCCTGGTTGAAAAGTTGACCGTCACCCCGGGGCTGTTTTTTAAAAACTTCAATAGTCTCGGGGCCAGCCAGCGCGACCCGAAGGTGGGCAGGATAGCGAGATTAAGAGTGCCGCCGCCGGGATTGATCTGCAACATCATCGACGCATTGGCAATTTTGTTGAGTGCTTCGCGCACCTCCAAAGCATAACGCGCCCCGGCGATGGTCAGCTTTACCCGCTGGCGCTCCCGGGTGAAAAGGTCAATTCCAAGCTGGTTTTCAAGCGTTTTTATCTGGCGACTGACCGCGCTCTGGGTCAGGTTAAGTTCATCTGCCGCCTTGGTGAAACTTGCCGTTCTTGCCGCCGCTTCAAAAGCAATCAGCAGGCTTGTCGAGGGTAAAAACCGCCTCTGTCTCAGCACATCATTCCCATTTCGCATGATCTCATAAGAAGTCATTGGTTTACCTGGCACTGAAATGTCTGTCAAATGCACCTTCAGTGTGTTTTGAAACAAATCCGGTGCAGGTTTTCCTCCGTGCGCCGAAAATGGCTTTTTATCAAAGGATGTGGATCAAATGAACGAAACAACGCCATCCCTTAAGGCCAAGGACGCTCCTGATCTTGGGCGGTTTGTCTGGGATGATCCCCTGTTGCTCGATAGCGGGCTTGGCAATGAAGAAAAAATGATCCGCGACGCCGCCCGCGCCTACGCTCAGGACAAGCTTCAACCACGAATTATTGACGCTTATGACAGGGAAAGTTGCGCGCCGGAAATTTTTGCCGAAATGGGCGAAATGGGTCTGCTCGCCATAACCCTGCCCGAGCAATATGGCGGTATCGATGCCGGCTATGTTGCCTATGGTCTGGCGGCGCGCGAAATCGAAAGGGTTGATAGTGGTTACCGTTCGATGATGAGCGTTCAGTCCTCTTTGGTCATCTACCCGATTTATGCCTATGGCTCTGAAAAGCAGCGCCAGAAATACCTGCCAGCTCTGGCCTCGGGCAAAAAAATCGGCTGTTTCGGGCTGACCGAACCCGATGCCGGCTCTGATCCAGGGTCAATGACGACAAGGGCCGAAAAAACCGCTTCCGGCTACCGGCTGACCGGCACCAAAATGTGGATTTCCAACAGTCCGATTGCCGATATTTTTGTCGTTTGGGCCAAATCGGCGGCTCACGACAACAAGATACGCGGCTTTATTCTTGAAAAGGGCATGGCCGGGCTCAGCGCCCCGAAAATTGCCGGCAAGCTGTCCTTGCGTGCCTCGATCACTGGCGAGATAGTCATGGAAGGGGTTGAAGTGGGCGAGGAAGCGCTATTGCCCAATGTTGCGGGACTAAAGGGCCCGTTTGGTTGTTTGAACCGGGCCCGTTATGGCATTTCATGGGGGGTGATGGGGGCGGCGGAATTCTGCTGGCAAGCCGCTCGCCAATATGGGCTGGATCGTAAACAGTTCAACCGCCCACTGGCCCAGACGCAATTATTCCAGAAAAAGCTCGCCGACATGCAAACCGAAATAGCCCTTGGTCTACAAGGGGCGTTGCAGGTCGGACGTTTGATGAATGAGGCCAACGCCGCCCCGGAAATGATCAGCCTGATCAAGCGCAACAATTGCCTAAAAGCGCTCGACATCGCCCGGCTTGCGCGCGACATGCATGGCGGCAACGGCATTTCGGGGGAATTTCAGGTGATGCGCCACATGTGCAATCTGGAAACCGTCAATACCTATGAAGGAACCGCCGATATTCACGCCCTTATTTTGGGCCGGGCCCAGACCGGCCTTCAGGCGTTCTTTTGATCAGGAGCGTTGCCAGAAAAAGTGGACGCCGGTTTTTCGTTTCGGCAACGCGACCAGGAATAAACGATGGCGTTGCCAGAAAAAGCAGCCCGTCGTCTGAGATTATAGCGTTGCCAGAAAAAGTGGACGCCGGTTTTTCGTTTCGGCAACGCGACCAGGAATAAACGATGGCGCTGCCAGAAAAAGCATCCCGTCGTCTGAGACTATAGCGTTGCCAGAAAAAGTGGACGCCGGTTTTTCGTTTCGGCAACGCGACCAGGAATAAACGATGGCGTTGCCAGAAAAAGCATCCCGTCGTCTGAGACTATAGCGTTGCCAGAAAAAGTGGACGCCGGTTTTTCGTTTCGGCAACGCGACCAGGAATAAAGATTTTGGGTTCAGACCCTATAATTCAGACCTTGTAATTCAGACCCTGTAAATAGAAATGATTTGCCATGGATCGGGCCGAAATCGTCCACCAGAATTTTCTGACCCGGGTTGCCAAAGGGGATTTTCCGGCTCGCCATGCCACGGTTTCGCTTGCCGCCTCGGGGCTCGACAAGGTGGGACTGGTCAATATTTTTTATTCGCAAGTGATCAGCCGCCAGCTCGATCGCACTTCGCGCCATATGCAGGCCGAGGGCGAAGGCTTTTATACCATCGCCAGTTCCGGGCACGAGGGCAACGCGGCCATTGCGGCGGCGTTCCGGCCTGACGATATGGCGTTTTTGCATTATCGCGACGCCGCGTTTCAAATTCAGCGCGCCTTGATGGTGCCCGGCCAAACCCCGGTCTGGGACATGCTGCTTAGCTTTGCCGCCTCGGCGGATGATCCGGTTTCCGGCGGACGGCACAAGGTCTTGGGCAGCAAATCGCTGTTCATCCCGCCCCAGACCTCAACCATTGCTTCTCATTTGCCCAAAGCGGTTGGCGCCGCCTTTAGTATCGGTTTGGCCAAACGTTTACATACACCAGACCAGCAACTGGCCGATGACGGGGTGGTGCTGTGCAGTTTTGGCGATGCTTCGGCCAACCATTCAACCGCTCAGGGCGCTTTCAACAGCGCCTCATGGACCGCTTGGCAGGGCGGGGCGATGCCGCTGGTCTTTATCTGTGAGGACAATGGGATCGGCATTTCAACCAAAACCCCCGGCGGTTGGATCAGGGCCGCGTTTTCCGCGCGCCCGGCGCTGAAATATTTTTCCTGTGATGGGCTGGATATTCTTGAAACCCATAAAACCGCCCGCGAGGTTGTCTCTTATGTGCGCCGCCACAAAAGACCGGCCTTTTTGCATATCAATTGTGTGCGCCTTTATGGTCATGCCGGGGCTGACGTGCAAACCGCCTATCTCGACAAAAAAGAAATTGAAGCCGCCGAGGCCAATGATCCGCTGCTCCATTCCGCTCGCCTGCTGGTTGAAAACGATATTTTGACCCCAAACGAGATTTTAGGCCTTTATCAGGAAACCGGCGAGAGGGTGGAACGGGTGGCCCAAGAGGTGATCAAAAGGCCAAAACTAACGAGCGCTAGCGAAGTTGCAGCCAGCCTGATCCCGCCAAAAAAACAACTTGCGTCTCGGGAGCAGCCTTCGGCTGATGAGCGCGCTGATATTTTTGCCGGCGATCTCGAATTTATGAAAAAACCCCAGCACATGGCGCGCCTGCTAAGTTGGGCTTTGAGCGATTTGATGCTGGAACATGAAAATATCGTTCTGGCCGGCGAGGATATCGGGCCCAAGGGCGGGGTCTATCATGTAACCGCCAAACTGCATTCGCGCTTTGGCCCAAGGCGGGTTATCAACACATTGCTTGACGAGCAGAGCATTCTTGGCCTCGCGATCGGTTTGGCTCACAATGGGTTTTTGCCGATCCCGGAAATTCAGTTTCTTGCCTATCTGCACAATGCCGAGGATCAATTGCGCGGCGAAGCGGCAACGTTGAGCTTTTTTTCCAACGGCCAATATACCAACCCGATGGTTGTCCGCATTGCCGCCCTTGGTTATCAAAAAGGCTTTGGCGGCCATTTTCACAACGACAATTCCCTTGCCGTTTTACGCGATATTCCCGGCATCATAATTGCCTGCCCCAGCAATGGCCAAGACGCTGTTTTAATGCTGCGCGAGGCGGTGCGCCTGGCCGATGAGGAACAGCGCATCGTGGTTTTCATCGAGCCGATCGCCCTTTATATGAGACGCGACCTGCATCAGGAGGGCGACGGAAAATGGAGCTTTGATTATCCCCAGGCCGGCGATGACGCCAAAATAGCTCTTGGCCAGATCGGCCAATATGGCGCTGGCAAGGATCTCGCTATTATCAGTTATGCCAACGGCTATTTTCTGTCGCGTCAGGCCGAAAAAATCCTTTCTGAGCAACACGGAATTAATCTCAGGGTAATTGATTTGCGCTGGCTGGCGCCCCTGAACGAAGATGCAATTCTTGAGGCCATTGCCCCGTGTGATCGCGTTCTTGTTGTTGACGAATGCCGCATCACCGGCTCACAAAGCGAAGCGCTTATAGCGATGATCGTGGAAAAATCCGCCCATGCCCCTCTTTTAAAACGCGTTGCCGCCAATGATTGCTTTATCCCTTTGGGCACGGCGGCCATGAGCACCCTGCCTAGTCGTGATACCATCGTTGATGCGGCGCTTGAGCTGCTTAAAAGGCCATGACACCATGACGATAAAAAAGAAAAAAGCGCTGGTAATATGCCCCGGCCGCGGCAGCTACAACAAGGGTGATCTGGGCTATTTGCGCCGCTATCACCGCGACAAGGCGCGCTTTGTCGCCGCAATCGATGTCTATCGTAATGAGCACGACCAAATCAGCGTCAGCGAGCTTGACGGGGCCCAAAATTATTCACTGTCGCTGCATACGCGCGGCGACAATGCCTCCGCGCTCATTTATGCCTGCGCTTATGCCGATTTTCTTTCGATTGACCGCGATCGCTATGACATAGTGGCGGTGACCGGCAATTCGATGGGCTGGTATATTGCCCTTGCCTGCGCCGGGGCCACAACTGCGCTTGGCGCGCTCAAAATCATCAATACCATGGGCACATTGATGCACAATTCGCTGATCGGCGGCCAGTTGATTTATCCGGTGGTTGATGAAAACTGGTGCGAAATAGACGGCCGCCGCGCCGAACTGATGGCGCTGATGGCCCAGATAAACCAGCTCGCCGGTCATCAACTTTATATTTCAATCGAACTTGGCGGCCTGCTGGTCTTTGCCGGCACTGAAAAGGCGCTGGAAGCTCTCCAAAAGCAGCTAAAGCCCGAACAGTCCCGCTTTCCGTTGCGTCTTAAAAACCACGCCGCCTTTCATACCCCTCTGCAAGCGCCTGTTTCAGACGAGGGAAAAGCGGCGCTGCCTCTTGCTCTGTTTAATCAGCCCGCTATTGCAATGATTGACGGGCGTGGCCACCTCTGGCCCCCCCATGTCAGCGATCCCGGGCAATTGTGGGATTATACGCTGGGCGAACAGGTGGTAACAACTTATGATTTTACCGCCGCCATCAAGGTTGGCCTATGTGAGTTTGCGCCCGATTGCCTGATTATTTTAGGGCCCGGCAACTCCCTGGGCGCTGCGGTGGCCCAAAGCATGATTGCCATGAACTGGCATGATTTGAGCGCAAAAACAGACTTTATTCAAAGGCAGAAATCCAGCCCGTTCGTTCTTTCCATGGGGCTGCCGGATCAACGCAACAGTGTAACCAAACCGTTCTCAAAAGGGGTTTTAAGATGAAGCATAATGAAATACTTGCCAATGCCGGACTTGATGAAAAAGATCTGTTTGGCGGAACGCTTGTCGTTCATACCCCTGTTGATGGCAGTGAACTGGCCCGCCTCAAAACCGATGATGTCGCCCGAACGCAGAAAAAAATCAGCAAAGGGGCTGAAGCCTTTAAACTCTGGCGCGCGATCCCGGCTCCAAGGCGTGGCGAACTGGTGCGCTTGCTCGCCGAGCAATTACGCGACGAAAAAGAAAATCTCGGGGCGCTGGTTTCTTTGGAATGTGGCAAGATCTATCAGGAGGGTCTTGGCGAAGTTCAGGAGATGATTGATATTTGCGACTTTGCCGTCGGCCTGTCGCGCCAGCTTTACGGGTTGACTATTGCTTCGGAACGCCCGGGCCATTTCATGCGCGAAACCTGGCACCCGATGGGGGTGTGCGCCATTATAACCGCCTTTAATTTCCCGGTGGCCCCCTGGTGCTGGAACGCCGCCCTGGCGCTGGTTTGTGGCGACCCGGTGATTTGGAAACCATCGGAAAAAACTCCCCTGACCGCGCTCGCGATCCAGAAAATCTGCGAAACGGCGATGAAAAAATTCGGCGATGCGCCTGATGGCTTGATTCAGGTCGTTGTTGGCGAGCGCGAGATAGGGGAAATTTTAACCACCAGCCCGGATGTCGCCATTGTCTCGGCCACCGGCTCGACCCGGATGGGCCATGCGGTGGCTGAAAAACTGGCCGAGCGTTTTGGCCGCTCCATTCTCGAGCTTGGTGGCAACAACGCCACGATAATTGCCCCCTCCGCTGATCTGGAAATGGCCTTGCGCGCCATTGTTTTTTCCGCCGTCGGCACCACCGGCCAGCGTTGCACTACGTTAAGACGCCTTATTGTTCATCGCGATATTTATGATCAACTTATCCCCCGCCTCAAATCAGCCTATGATGGCCTGCCCATCGGCGATCCGCTGGCCGCTGAAACATTGGTCGGCCCGTTGATTGATCAGGCCGCTTTTGCCGCCATGGAGCAGGCACTGGCCCAAATAAAAGCCGAAGGCGGGCAAATTCATGGTGGCGGGCGCGCGCTGGGCAACAGTTTTACGGATGCGTTTTACGTCCACCCGGTCTTGGCGGAAATGAAGGAGCAAACCGATATCGTTCGGCGCGAAACCTTTGCGCCCATCCTTTACATAATGAAATATGACGAGCTTGATCAGGCGATCGCCATTCAAAACGATGTACCCCAGGGATTGTCGTCCTCGATCTTTTCAACCGATGTGCGCGAAACCGAACGGTTTTTGTCAGCCACCGGCTCGGATTGCGGCATAGCCAATGTCAATATCGGGCCGTCGGGAGCTGAAATCGGCGGCGCTTTTGGCGGCGAAAAAGATACCGGAGGCGGGCGCGAATCCGGTTCTGACGCCTGGAAAGCCTATATGCGGCGTCAAACCAGCACCATCAATTATTCGCGTGACCTGCCTTTGGCGCAGGGTATCAAGTTTGATATTTAATAAGGATCTGTCATGACTTTTTCAAAAATCGCCGTTCTCGGCCTCGGTAAAATCGGTAAACTGGCAGCAAAACTGCTCCATTGTTCCGGGTTCAGCGTAACTGGCTATGATGTTCACAAACCACGTGAGAAACTGCCCTTTTCAGTAAAAAACACTGATTTGAGTTCGTCCGAGGATCTGGAGAAGGAATTCGCCGGTTTTGACGCCGTTCTGTCCTGTCTGCCCTATCATTTGAATGTTGGAGTGGCCAGGGCAGCCCATAAGGCCAATATTCACTATTTTGACCTGACCGAAGACGTGCCGACCACCGCCGAGATCATCAGGCTTAGCGCCACCTCAAAAGGGCTGATGGCCCCACAATGCGGGCTGGCCCCGGGCTTTGTCGGCATTGTCGGTGCTTCCCAGATTGGCGCTTTTGATAAATGCCGCTCTATTCGCATGCGCGTTGGCGCCCTGCCGCAAAACCCCACCGGGCTTTTGGGTTATGCCTTCAACTGGTCGCCCGAAGGGGTGGTCAACGAATATCTCAACGATTGCGAAGTGATCGAGGAGGGGGTGCGCAAATCTGTGTCGGCGATGGAATGGCGCGAAACGCTTTATATCGACGGGGTGAAGCTGGAGGCCTTTACCACCTCGGGCGGGCTTGGCACCATGTGCGACACCTATCTCGGCCAGGTTGCCAATATCGACTATAAAACCATGCGCTATCCTGGACATATGGATTTGATGAATTTCTTTTTCCATGAATTGCTGATGCGCGAGCAGCGCCAGGCCGCCGGAAAAATTCTGGTCAACGCCAAACCCCCGGTCGAGGATGATGTGGTTTATGTCCACGTTTCCTCGGAAGGCGAGATCGAGGGCCGCCTGCAACGCAAGGAATTTGTCCGCGCCTATCGCCCGCTTGTTGTCGCCGGACAAAAGGAAACCGCAATATCCTGGACGACATCGGCCTCGGTGGTGGCGGTGATTGAAATGGTGCGTGACGGCAAATTGCCCAACAAGGGCTTTCTCAAGCAGGAAGATATCCCGCTCGATGAATTTTTGACCACCGAAACCGGGGCGCTATATACCAAAGGAAGTAATTCTTGACCCATTGGATCCAATAAATCGAACGCTCTTTAATACTGCTTCAGTTATTAACTGAAGCAGTATGAAGCGAGATGTTTTCAGGTTGGATCAGAAACCAAGCAGTGGCTACAATATCTGGCTAAGGAACAATTTTGTCCGCTCATGTTGCGGATGTTCAAAGAACTCAATCGGTTTGTTTTCTTCAACAATGTCCCCCTCATCCATGAAAATGACCTGATCGGCAATGGTTTTTGCAAACCCCATTTCATGGGTGACCACGATCATGGTCATGCCGGTTTCGGCCAGCTCGACCATCACGTCAAGCACTTCCTTGATCATTTCGGGATCAAGAGCCGAGGTGGGCTCGTCAAACAGCATGATTTTCGGGCTCATGCACAAGGAACGCGCAATGGCCACCCGTTGTTGCTGGCCGCCGGATATCTGGCCGGGATATTTATCTGCCTGTTCGGGGATTTTAACCCGCTCAAGATATTGCATCGCGTTTTCGATCGCTTCCGCCTTGCTCATCTTGCGCACCCAGATCGGTCCCAGCGTCAGGTTTTCCAAAATGGTCAGATGCGGAAACAGGTTGAAATTCTGAAACACCATGCCGACTTCAGTGCGAATATGGTCGATGTTCTTGAGGTTCTTGCCCAGCTTGAGGCCATCGACAATGATATCGCCTTCCTGATGTTCCTCCAGCGCATTGACGCAGCGGATCAGGGTGGATTTGCCTGATCCCGACGGGCCGCAAATTACAATCCGCTCTCCGATGTGAACCGTCAGGTTTATGTCTCTTAGAACATGGAACGATCCGTACCATTTGTTCATCTTGTTGATTTCGATGATGACTTCACTTGAGGCGGCCGACGCCAACTGGCTCGCAGCGCTTTGCTCATTTGTCATATTGGTTTCCTCGGATTACCGCTCAACTATTATTGCTGGTGGAAAGTTTTACTTCCAGATGCCGGCTATATTTGGACATCGAAAAGCAGATTACAAAAAACAGCATGGCGCCAAAAAGCAATGGCTCTGTGTGCAGGCCAAGCCAGGGCACATCCTTGCTGATTGAGTTCAGCATGGTGAGAATATCAAATAGACCGATAATCGAAACCAGCGTCGTATCCTTTAATAGCCCGATAAAGCTTCCGACAATATTCGGGATCATATATTTGAGCGCCTGGGGCATGACCACCAGTCCCATCATTTTCCAATAGCCAAGTCCGATTGTGTGGGCGGCCTCATATTGGCCCTTTGGAACGGCCTGAAGTCCGCCACGCACCGTTTCAGCCATGTAACAGGCGTTGAACAGGACCACCGCGATAATCACCTGAACCAGCTTGTTGAGAACAAAGCCTTCAGGCATGAACAGCGGAAACATCGTTGTCGCCATGAACAAAACGGTAATCAGCGGCACCGAACGGAACAGTTCGATGAATGATGTGGAGAGCACCCGTATTACCGGCATTTTGGACCGCCGCCCCAGGGCTAGAATAATCCCCCCCGGCAATGAGGAGGCAATGCCGATGCCCGAGATGACAAGGGTTAAAAACAACCCGCCCCATTTGGTCCAGCTTACCTCGGTAACGGACCAGCCCGTCTGCCATAAGAAGGCAAGAGCAAAGCCAATAGCAACACTGGCCAACAGGATATTGCGCTGGGTTTTGTCGGGCGCGTTGGATTTGCCCAATATCGACAGTATTGATTGCCCGAGGCTTTTGCCGCTCAAAACGCCAATGATTGAGTGTATGGTGTTGCCGACAAGCGAAACGATTGCGGCGCTGATCATGATTTGCCAGAACAGGCCTTTATCGCCGCCGGAAAAGAAATACAAGGCCAGAAAAGGGTAAAGCAAAACCACGCTCGCCCCGATAAGGACTTTTGCCTTGACCCGGGGCAGCCACAGCGGAAGCATCCATAAAACCAGCAACAATCCGCCAACATCGATCCGCCATATTTCCTCGCGCGGGTAGCGTCCGTAAAAAATATTGGGCAACCAGTCGATAACGCCGGCCCAGCAGGCCCCGGTCAGACTGTTGTCATAACACTGACGCCGGTTGTCGGCGACAAAAGTGGCGTCGGCAATCCCCCACGTCCAGATACTGCTCAGCGTCAAATAGATCATATAAAGGGTGACAACCGTCAAAATCGTGTTGAACCACGAACTGAACAGGCTTTTGTGCAGCCAGCCAATGACCGAAGTTTCCGACAGTGGCGCATTTCTGGCGGGAGTTTTTTCTGCTTTGACAATAGCCATGATCAGCGCTCCACCAATTGTACGCGTTTATTGTAAATGTTCAAAAGCCCGGAAATTCCAAGCGAGATGCTTGCGTAAAACGCCATGGTTATCGCAACGATTTCCACCGCATGCCCGGCCTGATTTAACGAGGTTCCCATAAATACCGCCACGATATCGGAATATCCGATTGCAACCGCCAGTGATGAGTTTTTAACAATGTTCATCCACTGGCTGATCAATGGCGGCACGATCGCCGGCATCGCCTGCGGGATGATAACCAGCGAAAGTACCCGTTTGGGCTTGAGCCCGATCGAAAGCGCCGCGTCGGTTTGTCCGCGATTGACCGAGAGAATGCCCGCGCGCACCGCTTCGGCAATCTGGGCCGAGTGATAAATGCTCAACGACACCAGCAACGCCAGAAATGCCGGTGGCACGCTCCTGCCGCCGGTATAGTTGAACCCCTCAAGGGTTGGCATGTCCCAGCTTATCGGCATCCCCGTGGCAACAAAAGCTATTGCCGGCAGCAAGATCAACAAGGCAAGCGAGGGCACAAGTACCGGCTTTTGCGCGCCGGATTGTTCGCGGTGGGTATAGGCCCATCGCCGCAATATGATTACCGCGATTATGGCGACGCCCAGGGCAAGCGGGGTCAGCCAGAACATATCCCCCGGCACCGGCCAGGCCACATATAGACCGCGCGAGTTGAGCATGATCATCTTGACCCCGCCCGAAAGGTCAAGGGTGTTTTTAACCGCTGGCATCAGGGCGAAAACACCGACATACCAGAATACAATTTGAATGAGCAGCGGGGTGTTGCGGAATATTTCCACATATGCCAGCGCCACCTTGGACACCAGCCAATTGCTTGACAGGCGCAAAACACCGACAAAAAAGCCCATGAGAGTGGCGACAAGGATCGCCATGGCCGAAATATAAAGCGTATTGATAATACCGAGCAGCAGAACCCGGCCATAAGTGTCAATGCCGGGTTGATAGGGGATCAGCTTGAAATCAACGGCAAAGGCCGCTGAATCAGTGAGAAAGCCAAAGCCGGTGCTCATGCCCCGGGTTTCCAGGTTTTGCGCGGTATTGCTGACTAAAAACCATACCAGCCAGCCAACAATGGCGGCGGTCAAAAGCTGGTAAAAAATCGAGCGTACTCGCCCATCATGGAAAAAATTAAAAGAATCTTCGGGCTCAACGCGCGCGGAGCCGCCCTGATCTATGTTTTCCCTCACTTTAACATTCCTGTTTTATCTTGCCGGAATTTAGACTGCTTCATCTTTTGATTGAAGCTCTCAAAGCGCCAGCGAGCTGGCACGAGGCAAATAAAAGAGCTGTCCGGCGTTAATGCGCTGCGCCCGCTTGAGGCCGGGGCAAAGCCCCAAATGGCTGCGAGCGAAAACTAATAAAACGATTCTATCAAAAGGTGAATCGTTCCAGGCCATGGACCATAAGATTCATGGACCCTAAAACTGTGGCGCCAACCGTAAAAGGATGGCGCCACAATTTTTGTTCTTACCGGAACGGGGGAGAATACATCAATCCGCCATTGGTCCACAGCTCATTTAGCGTGCCCTTGCGGTCGATATTGAGCCCCTGGGGGCCAGAGCCCATATAGGCGGCATAAATTTCGCCGTAATTGCCCACAGCCTTGATGATGTTGTAGGCCCAGTCTTTATCAAGGCCCAGACCCTTGTTCAGATTGCCTTCAGTTCCAAGCATCCGGCGCACTCTCGGATCGGTTGAGTTGGCGCGCATGTCATCAACATTGGCCTGGGTAATGCCCAGCTCTTCGGCTTCAAACAGAGCAAACACACTCCAGCGGACAATATCGGACCACTGGCTGTCACCCTGACGTACGGCCGGGGACAGGGGTTCCTTGGAGATGGTTTCCGGCAGGATTTTGTAATCCGCGGGAACCGGGAACGACAAAATGTTGCCCGCCAGAGAAGAGCGGTCACCCGTTGTCGCGTCACAACCACCACTGACGAATGTGCTGTCGCGCACATTGAAATCATCAAAGGTCACCGAGGTGATATTGAGGTTGTTGGTGCGGCTGAAGTCGGTCAGGTTTACTTCGGTGGTCGTGCCCGCGTTAACGCACACCCTGGCCCCCTTGAGCTGCAATGCACTGGTGATGCCGCTGTCCTTGCGTACCACAAAGCCTTGCCCGTCATAAAAGTTGGGAGTGACGAAATCCAGCCCAAGCTGAGTGTCCCGGCTCAGCGTCCATGTGGCGGTACGTGACAACATGTCTGATTCGCCATTGGCCAGAGCGGTAAAGCGCTGCTGGGTGCTCACAGACTGAATTTCAAGCTTGCTCTTGTCGCCAAAAATAGCCGCGGCAACAGCCTGGCATGTCGAGACGTCAAGGCCATACCAGTTGCCGTTTGCATCCAGATTATAATAGCCGGCCGATGGCATGCCGACCTGGCAGCGCAAGGCTCCACGAGCCTTGACAACGTCCAGGGTGCTTTCAGCGGATGCGACGCTCACCCCTGAAACAGCAACCACAGCGATCGTTGCGACCGATGTGAGCAATGTTGTGAGTCTCATAAAATGTTCTCCCTGTTATTTTCATTACGTATAAACTTTAGGGTGCTTAAGGGACAAGCGTCCAATACCAATATCAACACATCCCATGCAATAATTGCATGAGTTGCCTGTGTCTTGCAAAAAATCTATCGCCCTGTCCTTGTTACCTAGAGCGTTTTCAAGATAAGTGGACACCACTTATCTGTCTCGATAAACGCGACCAAACAAAGACTTAGAGCTTGGCGTTCTGATTCAACCTGAACGCATCTTGCTCTAAACTTACAGCGCTACGATATGACGCGCCAATAATGGTATGCGTCCTGAACCAGGTGTTTTCGGCAGGACATATCCACTGGCGGCAAGCGGCAAGATCTCAAGAGGAAATATGACAAGAAGGATGCTCAGGTGGTTTGCGGATTTTGCTGATGCAGGACCTGCCAGAATTTTTCTACCCGTGGCTCATTATATTTGGTGCAGCGGTAGATTTTGATATCAATGATAATGTCGTCCGCCTGTTCGGCGGCGCGCATCAGATGACCTTTTGCTAAATCATCGGCGACAATCGAGCCTGGAATCCAGGCCACCCCAAATCCCTCTATTGCCATTGCTTTCAAGGCGGTTGCAATTGAAGATTCGCAAACAACTTTGAATGTGAGATCGCAATAGCGGTTTTCCAGATGGTTTTTGATCGGCCACAAAGCCAGCGTTGCCTCGGTATGCAAATAAGGGATTTTGCCTTTTGGCTTGTCCGGCAACCACCAGCTTGGCGCCCCGTCCTTGTTCGGGCTGCACACCGGCACCAGCGCTTCTTCGCCCAGTTTTAACGAGCTGAATTTTTGCGGGTTATCATGAAACCCGACATTGGGGTCTTCGTAACAGATAAAGAAATCGACATTATTATCTTCCAGCGCCGCCAGATAATTGGCTATATTGCCAAAATCTGTCCGAACAAAAAACTGGTCGGCGTCAATTAATGGCTGAAGTTTTTTCAACCATGAAGGCATGAAAAACTGCGCCAGGGTGCTCACCGTTGAAAAGCGGATTTTCTCTTTCGTCTCGCGGGTTTTTTCCCTTATGCTCTCGTGCGCCAGATAGGCGATGCGAACCATTTCCTGGGCCAGTGGCTTGAAAATTTCACCCTCCTCGGTCAGGCAGGCAGGCTGGCTGGTCCGGTCAACCAATGTTGTTTCAAGCCAGGATTCGAGCGACTGGATACGCCGGCTGAACGCTGACTGGGACACGCAGCGCTGCTTGGCGGCGATGCGGAAATTTCCCGTGGAGCATAAGGTCAAAAAATCTTCGAGCCATTTGATTTCCACTGTACGCCTCTAATCCCCTGTTACACCAATAGAGAGTGACTATAAGGGCAAACGCTCAAAATATACTTTTATTGCCTGAAAAACCACCCCGTTCATTCCACCTTCAAAAGCAATCCCTCAAGCTGGTCAAACAGTTTGGGCGTAGCGCAAAAAACCTCGCCCCCCTCGGGGATGAAACTGCCCATCACGGGAGCCACAATCCGGGCGCCTGCTTCCTGTGCGATCAAGAGGGCGGCCATGGCGTCCCAGCAATTGAGGTGTTTTTCATAGTAGAAATCGGCCACCCCTTCGGCGACCCGGACAATGCCGATGGCGGCGGAACCGATCCTTCTGTGCTCGATCCCGGCGTCGTTCAAAGCGCGCAACTGCTTGAGATAAGTTTCAAATGATGTCCGGCGCGACACCCCCATAATACCCGTTGCCATATGCGGATTTGCGGTAGCTGACACCTGGATGATTTCGCCGTCCCGCCTCGCGCCTTTGTCCGCCTGGGCGCTGTAAATTCTGTCGGTTGCGCTGTCGTGAATGACCCCGACAATGGCTTTGTCACCTTCAACATAGGCAATCGAAACCCCCCAATGGCGCAAGCCGCGCAAATAATTGGCGGTCCCGTCGATCGGGTCGACCACCCAATAGCCGGCATTTCCCGTTTCTCCGCCGCTTTCCTCGCCGATAAATCCATCTTCGGGGAATTTTTGTGCCAACGCATGACGGATCGTGTCTTCGGCCTCCTGGTCGGCCCTGGTAACGAAATCCTGCAATCCCTTGCTGGTCGTACCCAGATTATCCGTCCCGTTTTCCTGCCAGAACCGCAAAGCCTCCCGCCCCACCTTGCGCGCCAGGGCGGTGGCGAAATCAAGCCGCTTTGAATATTGGTTTATTTCTGTCTGTTGAGCTTTCATACGGTTTTCCTCAAGACAAGATTAACACTGACAATCTGGTTTTTTGGCGCAGCGTCAGGCTCGTTGATGCGCGCCTTGAGCACATCGACGGTAACTTTTGCAAATTCCTCTACCGATTGCTTGATCGTGGTCAGTTCCGCAAACGCCCAGGAGGCCTGCGGAATGTCATCATACCCGATAAGGCTCATTTCCTCGGGGATGGCAACCCCGTGTTGGGAGCGCAACGCATCGAGCAGACCCAGCGCCAGCGTGTCTGATGGACAAAATATCCCCAGTTTTTCGTGGCGTCTTGAAACAATATAATCCGCCGCTTCCATGCCGCCATTATATTCACTGGCGACCACGCCAAGCACTTTGGCCTCTATTGACGCCTCATGCGCCCGTTCGACAAAGGCGGCAATGCGCGCCCGCCCCGAATAGCCGACCTTTTGCGGTTTTACGGCAATCAGATTTCTCCGTCCGGCGGCAATCAGACTTTCAGCGGCCATGCGCCCGCCCTTGCGATTGTCCCCGTTGATCCGGTCAACGAACGGCAAATCATCAAGCCGGTCGACCAGGGCCAGCGGGACGTGCATGCGCGCGCATTCCTCGCAAATCTCAGCCGGAGGAGCATCGGAAGTGATAACCACCCCTGAGACCTGATAATTCAATAAAATCGATAAAAGCTGGCTTTCATTCATCCCCTCGTCAATGCAAAACAGCATTGGCCTGAACCCTTCATGAACCAGTCGCTTGGCCAGCGCATCGATTTGCTCCGAGCGATAGGGGTTGCTCATTCCCGAGGCGATCATACCGACCAGATCGGTACGCTGCTTGTTCAGCCCGCGCGCCAGCAGATTGACGCTATAGCCGAGCTCGAATGCTGCCCTTTTGACCTTTTTGCGTGTTTTGTCGGAAATGCTGGCCCCGGGAGTAAAGGCGCGCGAGACCGCCGAACGCGAAACTCCGGCCAGTTTGGCAACGTCAAAAGAGGTGACAGAGGATACTATCGGGCGGATTTTATTCACGAGTCTCTGGCCTTTGCCATGGCTTGAAAATGCCGGTGAACCAGCGGATATGACGCTATGATTTTAAAGCGGTCCGGATAATCCAGATTGACCATGTCGGGCTTGTATTTCTGATATGAGGCCAACTCGTCCCAGTCGGAGCGTCTGCTGTAAAGCATCGCGCGCACCCCCAGCGCCCGGCACTGGCTGATTTCTTCAAGATCGTCCTGTTCGACATCAAACTCGACAATTTGCGCCCCATAGACCTTTGCCGCCACCGCCACCGAGGAAAATACCCAGCGCGGCGCCATCAGGGCGATTTCTGGATGGAGCTGGCGCAACCCGACCAAAACCGCGATATCAGCGCTCCAGAAAAAACATTTGTCCAGCATCTTGTGGGCTTTGATGACTTTTAGCACCGCCTCGGCATTGGCTTGTTTTACCTCGACATAAAGCCCCGAACGGCCCGCCGCCAGCTCCAGATATTGGTCAAGGGTCGGCACCCTGGCCCCGCTTGCGCCCTGGCGAAACCAGCTTCCGGCGTCAAGGGCCTTGATTTGGGCCAATGTCTTGTCGATCACCGGCCCGCTGCCGTTGGTGGTGCGCTCAAGATCGGGGTCATGGATCACCACCAGTTCCCCGTCCGAAGTGGTGCGCACATCCAGTTCAACATATTGAAAACCCTGATCAATGCAGATCCGGGCCGCCGCAAGCGTATTTTCCGGCGCGATCTTGTTGGCCCCGCGATGGCACACAATATCGATCGGCTGGTCGGGGTCCGGCCTGTAGGGTTTTAAAAGTTCGGGCCTGTCCGAACAGATGCCCATCACCTTCTTGTCCCAAAGCCCTTTTAAAACTTCAAGACGATCCTCGTCCCAAAGTACGATCTGGTATTCATCAAGGCTTTTCAGCAGATCATCGCTGAGCAATTGATCCGGGGCAGGGGAGGCGTTGCGCCAGCAGATATGGACAATATCAACCGCAACCCCTCTTAGATATTCAAGCGGGTCGGCATTGACGGGAACCAGCACCGAAAGCGGATATTCACAACCCTTTTCGCGCAATTCTCCAACCCATTCAACCACGAATGAGCCAAGACAGGCAAAGCGGAAATCAGCCTCTTGGAGCAGTTGCCAGGCGGCAATTCCCGCCCCCTGTCCCTTGATTTCGATATAAAGTCCGCACCCGGTTTTTTTGGCCAGCCCTATAACTTCTTCCAGTCGGGGAACGTGCTGTCCTTCCGGCAATTTTACCGCCGATATTTGCGCCCAGCTCGATTGAGAAATCGATAGATCACTGCCCGCGACCCGGCTCAGATTGTCGTCATGGGAGACAACGCACACCCCGTCCGCTGACAGGCGCACATCCAATTCCCACATCTCGGCGCAAAGATCGGCGGCGATCTTGAAGGATTTGAGCGTGTTTTCCGGCGCGTAATCGCTGGCGCCACGGTGAGCTATCGCCAGCTTGTGGCCACTAATAAGGGTTTCGGGCCAGGCAAAGCGCTTCAGCCAGTCTTTTGTCAGGGTCAAATTCGTGTTCCGTTCTGATCGAATACCAGCATATAGTTGCTATCAACGCCCCACTTCACCTCGTCGCCGACCTTGACCGGCAAATGGCTGCCCTGGATCGAGCGCAGTATGCTTTTGTCCGGCAATTCCACATCATAAAGCGTTTCACGCCCCTGAACCTCGATAAAGGAGACCTTGCCCTTGATCATTGTGCCGACATTGGGCTGAAAATATTCCGGGCGGATGCCGACGCGCACCTTTTGCCCCTGATGGGAGGCGGCTAGCGCCGCCTTTACCGGCAGTTTCACTCCGCCGCCTGGCTGAACAAAGCTGTCGCCCTCTATTTGACCGTTTAAAAATGCAATCGGCGGCGAGCCAAGGAAACCGGCGACATAATCGGAAGCCGGATTGTCATACATGTCCTTGGGGTCGGTTATTTGCAATATTTTTCCCTTGTCCATGATCGCGATCCGGTCGCACATGCTCATCGCCTCCACCTGATCGTGAGTAACCAGAACCGCGGTGATGCCGGTTTCCTGTTGGATGCGCCGGATTTCCGTGCGCATCTCAAGGCGCAAGCTGGTGTCAAGATTGGCCAGCGGCTCATCAAGCAGCAATACGTCGGGGCGCCTGATCAGGGCGCGCGCCAAAGCGACCCTTTGCTGCTGGCCGCCGGACAGCTCGCCCGGACGCCGCTCCAGCAAATCCGAGATATGCACCATTTCCGAGATCTCATCGACTTTATGCTTGATTTCGCTCTTGGTTTCCTTGCGCAGCATCAGGGGAAACCCGATATTGTCAAAGACCTTCATATGCGGATAAAGCGCGAACGACTGGAACACCACCCCGACATTGCGCTCTTGGGAAGTGATGTTGGTCACATCGCGCTCACCGAACAAAATCCGCCCGCCATTGATCTTGTGGATGCCGCAGATCGCAAACAGCGTGGTCGACTTGCCACAACCCGAGCGGCCGAGCAGCGCAATCATTTCACCGTCATGGACCTCCAGATCCATCTTGTCGATAACTGTAAGGTCACCGAATTTCTTGGTAAAATTTTCCAGTAATATGCGCATCAGCCCTTGTTACCTCCGCTGTAGATATTCATCAGTTTGTTTTGGAAAAAGACGAACAATATGATTACCGGCAGCACATAAAATACGCCCACCGATTTGAATAACGCCATGTCAAAATTATTGTCGTCCGCAATCAGGGCCGCCAGATAAACCGATAAGACCTGTACCTTGTTGGCCGGGGCCAGCACCAGTGGCAGAATATATTCCGACCATCCGGCCAGGAACGAGAAAATCCCCAAGGCCAGTATTGCCGGCTTGACCTGGGGTAAAACCAGCTTGGTCCAGACCTGAAACCGGCTCGCCCCGTCCTGGATGCCGGCCATCTCGATCTCCCAGGGCACCGTGTCGTAAAACCCCTTCATGATCCAGATGCCGAACGGCAATTCGAGCGATATCTTGACCAGAATAACCCCGATCAGTGAGTTATAAAGCCCCAGCATCTGCAAGATCAAAAAGATGGCGATCAACAAGGTTACGGTCGGAAAAGCGTGCAGCACCATCATTGAGCCGAGAAAGAATGATCGTGCCGGCAGCTGCAGTCGGGACAGGGAGTATCCCGCCGCTGAAGATACCGCCAGCACGATCAAGGTCGTTGAGGCCGCAAAAACAAAAGTATTCCATGTCGCCAGCCAGATCGAGGGCCGGCCGGGGATGGTTTCATAGAGGAATTTCCAGTGTTCGAGCGTGAACTCGTTGGGAATTATGGATCCCGGCGGCGTGTTGGTGATGGTGTCCAGGAACAAATAGACATACATCAATATCAGCGGAGCCGTCAGCATCCCCATGAACACGAGCATCGGCCATTTTCGGTAATTGCCACTCATTTCAATTGTCTCCTGGCTATTCTATTCTCGGTGGGGCGGTTAGCGACTTGAAGTTGAATAATTTCAGATAAATCAGCGACAGCGTGACCCCGATAATTACCAATATCAGCGACAGCGCGGCGCCATAGCCATATTGCAGGGAGCCGCCATAATTGGAGAGCGCCTTGAGATAGGTCGCCAGCGCCCACACTTCGGTAGACCCACCCGGGCCGCCATTGGTGGCCAGTAAAATATATTCAAACGAAGTGAGCAGCGACAGGGTTTGATAGCTGGTGATGAACAGGATAGGCCAGCGCAATTGCGGCAAAATGATATGCCATATCTGTTGTCTGCGGCTGGCTCCGTCAACTTCGCTGGCATGAAACAGCGCTTGCGGAATTGCCTTGATCGCCGAGGAAAAAATCAGCATGCCCATCGAGGCGCCAACAATGCCATTGATCAGTATTATGAACGTCCATGCGTTGGCCGGACTGTCGAGCAGCCAGTTGCGCGGCGCCACCCCGAACGGCTTTAAAATCGCCGACAGGAACCCGGTGTCCCAGGCCAGCCATTTCCACATCAGGACATAAAGGACCGGCGGGGTAATTCTGGGCAGCAGCCAGATCGAACGGAAAAACCCGGCCGGGCGCTCTTCCATGTAATGGGTTGATATCGACAGGATCAACGCGAACCCGGTATTGAACAGGATCAGGGTGGTAAACACATAAAACAGTGTGTTTACCATGGTTTTTTTGGTGTCGGGCAAAGAGAACATGCGGGTGAAGTTTTCGGCGGTGAAAACCCATCCGGTATAGGTGACCGCTATTATCGCTTTGGCCTGCTTCTCATCAAGGGTTACCCCAAAACCGGAAATCGCCGTCAAAAGCGCGTCCTTTGACTGATAGCGCACATTGGTCACCGAGCGCTCGAAAACCGCTGAAATCGCCTTGATGTCGCGAATGCTTGATGGCCGCGCATTGAGCGATTTGATCGCTCTTTCAACATCGCGGCGCTTGCTGAAGCTTTTGTCGCCAAATTTGTCTTTCAGTTCGGCCAGCGTTTGTGCGTTGGCCCCGTTTTGGGCGGCTTGAGCCAGCCCCTTGTCATCTATTGTATAGGTGACCTCTAAAAGCTTGTCGGCAATGTCGTTAAAGCCGTAACGGTCCTTAAGAGTGAGCATTGATGACTGGGTGACCACATATGAGCCGCCCGAAATTCCGGTGGCGGTGCTCATGTTGGTAAAGCCGAAAACACCGGTCAGCAGCACTGGCGCCAGAAAAAATGCAACGATGAACAAAAAGGCGGGGGCCATTAAAAATAGTCCCAAATGCCTTGAATTACCCATACTGACCTCCCCTCCAGTAAACCACTGGCGTACTTTGACGCACGCCAGTGGCAGTATGTTGTACTGTTGTGACTACTTGATAACGATTTTGTCGCCCAAGGTCGTTTTCAGCTCGGTTTCAACATCGGCAATAGCCTGATCAACCGTTTTCTGACCGGTCCATGAGGCTTCCAGACCGCTCCACATCACTTCCCAATACTGGCCGAAATTGACGTTGTTGGGCATGGCCGAGGCAAACGGCAGCAGGCGCTGGGTTGCTTCGCGCGTCCAGCGATCACCGGAATAAAGGGTGATAGTTGTTTCCGCCTTGGAAATACCAAGGTGAGCCGACTTGATCGCATGCAGCACATTGATGCGCGGCTCGGAGGCAATCTTGATCAGCTTTGCCGCAATCGACACCGCATCATCATTGGCCTGCTTGGTCAAAAGATAGACCAGCGGGTGGGTGAGGGTGTTGGGCTTGCCGTCGGCGTCGCCGGCCGGGATCAGGCTGAACTGGATGTTGCCGAAGAAATCCTTGAGGCCTTCCTTGCCGGTATAGCGCGCATAATGCCATGTGCCACCGTTCCAGATGCCGGCCTTGCCGCTGGCAACTTCACTGTACCACTGGTCCCAGGGGGTGCCGATGTGGTTTTTGCGGGTAACGCCAAGTTCAACCGCGTCAACGAAGAACTGGTAGAATTTTCTCATTGCCGCCTTGTCAAAAACCAGCTTGCCGTTTTCGGTTTCCAACTGGCCGCCAAAGCTGGTGTAGAACTGCCAATAGTCAGGGCCGTTCGAAACGCGCGGATAAAAACCATATCCGGGCGCGACCAGGCCTGCGTCCTGCATTGCCTTGGCGTCTTTAAGAACGTTTTGCAGGGTATATTCACCAGACTGGACCTTTCCCGGCAGGGCGTCGATCTGGGCTTCACTATAACCGATGCCGCGCAGATTATCCTTCCAGAAGAACATCGGGCGCGATTCGGCGTCCTGGGGCAGGCCCCATTGCTGACCGCCAAAAGAGGCGATTTCAAGCAGGTTGGGGTAGATGTCATTGATCGGCCAGGAATCGAGATCAACATAATCCTCGATCGGAACGATCAGGCCGGACTGGGCCCAGGCCGCGATGTCTTCATGGCCGGTGACAACGATATTAGGCGCCGTGCCTGCTTCTGCGGCAAGCGTTACGGCCTGTTTGAATTCGCTCCACTGGGTGAAGGGCTTGCCTTCAACAGTGATTTTGATGTCATTGCCCTTGATCGCCTCCTCGCGCTCAAGCAGACCTGCGGCAATTTTGATCGCGTCGATCCGGTAGGTGTCGTTGGGGCCGGTTCCGCCGGCCCATACGGATATATTATATTCCTTGGCGTGCTGCGCCGCCAGCGCAGTGCCCGCCCCAATCGTCATCATTGCCGCGGTAGCTGCCATAACCAGCGCGTTTTTATAACGTAGCATTTTTTACTTCTCCCAGTTTTATGGTCATGAATTGACACATCTCAAGTGTTCGCGAACACCCAATGCGGGCATATAGACACGTTTTGCATACGTGTGCAAATAAATTCCAAAAAAAATATAAATAAAATATATATTCCATTTCGGGATTGCCTGACACAGAAGCGTTCTCAAACTGCGCCATTCTCTAAACCGGCATGAATGCAAATTCATTGCAGTTTTGTGATAGTTTGGTGACAGGGGAGATTGCGGCAACTGCGCCAAATCAGAAAAATTATTTTTTTTAAAACCTTCCACTTGGAGGACCGGTTGCAAAAAAAAGCCGGGTCAATATATCTGTTGAACCACTGAATTGAATAATTAAAGCGGGATGAGCCTGATGAGTGCACCAATTCAATATCTGGTTTTGTTCGGCCTTACTGTCGGCACCGTCGGCTTTGTGCTCTCGCTTTATGCGCTGGCCCGCGCCATCGGGAGCACCCGGCTTGAGGCTGGCAAGGATGTGCCCGCTACCGCTGGAAGCCTTTCGCGCGATCCGGTCTGGGTGCGCTATCATGCCCGTTATTCCGGCTATGCCTTGTTGTTTTTGGCCTTTGATATGGAAATGGCCTTCATGTACCCATGGTCGGTGGTCTACCGGCAAGAAGGGCTGGTTGCCCTGCTCGACATGGGTGTTTTCCTTGCGATCCTGTTTCTCGGCCTGCTTTATGGCTGGAGCCAGGGCGCATTGAGGCGGCAATGAGTATTTCGGGCGCGCGGACAGGCGCGCAAAAAACGGGCGCGCTTTCCGGCCTCAGGCGGCTGGTGGCCATGGCCATGGCCAATGATCTTGAGGCCTTTGTCGTTCCCGGCCCTGAAATCGCCCGCGCCCATGGGCTTGATCTTGAAAACGCCGGGCTGCGCCTGGCCATAACCCCGCGCCACGCCAGCGTCTTGCTCATTGTCGGACCGCTGCCGGCGGGCCTACGCAATGCCGCCTCTGTTGCCTATGCCCAGATGCCGCGCCCGCGCGCAATTTTGGCGCTTGGCACTTCTGATCTTGCGCCCTTGCCCGCCCCCGATGTAACCGCCGAGCTGAGCCAGGATGGGCTGGTTTCTGGTCTGGCAGAACTGCGCCGGACAATTAGAACGGGCGCCTTTGCCGACGATGTCGCCGATTTTACCGCCCCGGCGCTGGAAATTATTATTGAATATAGCTGCCCGATGCACCCTGAAGTTGTTAGCAACGAACCCGGAAACTGCCCCAAATGCGGCATGGATCTGTTGCCGCGTGAGATAATGGCCAGTGGCGGGCACACTCATAGTGAAAGCGAGACCATCATGCCCAAGGATAAAACGCCTGCTCAACCGCTCGCCGCCCATGTTCACGAAAAAACGGCCAGCGCCAGTGCCGAAACCGGGCAATATAGCTGCCCGATGCACCCGGAAGTGGTCAGCGACGGGCCGGGTTCATGCCCCAAATGCGGCATGTTTTTGGAAAAGGTCGAGGTCAAGGATAAGGATGATCATTCCCATCATCACGGCCATGACCATGACAAACAGGCCAGCTCTGAAGGCGAGGCGGTGCAATATACTTGCCCGATGCACCCGGAAGTAATTAGCGACGGACCGGGTTCATGCCCCAAATGCGGCATGTTTCTCGAAAAGGTCGAGGTCAAGGATAAGGATGATCATTCCCATCATCACGGCCATGACCATGACAAACAGGCCAGCTCTGAAGGCGAGGCGGTGCAATATACTTGCCCGATGCACCCGGAAGTAATTAGCG
>UOEO01000159.1_pt1 | contig 35766 bp, 28 predicted proteins | sample 1989881 | NCBI WGS metagenome assembly UOEO01 (sample SAMEA4712198, study PRJEB27164) | hydrothermal vent metagenome | biome: marine basaltic hydrothermal vent biome; feature: marine hydrothermal vent; material: mineral | place: Pacific Ocean | collected 2011-06-14/2011-07-23 | depth 1691 m
GGAATCCATTCTTTCTTGTGCGCTATATCGATAAAAAAGATGGACCCCGGCCTTCGCCGGGGTGACGCTCAGGGGTTTTGTCTGTTATTTTGCCTTACTCCAAGCCTTCATGGTGAGCCCTCACAGTGAGCTTGTCGAACTGCGAACCACGAAGGCTCAGAGTGAGGCAAGACATTTAACCTCTCGCACTCAGCTCGTCATGCTCGGGCTTGACCCGAGCATCTACCTTAAAATTAATATGTTTTGCAGTTTTTATGGACCCTCGGGTCAAGCCCGAGGGTGACGCTCAGTTTTTGCTGTGCGCAACTTTTCCCCATTCCAAGTATGGATACGTTCCTCGGCGGGGGTGCCGGGGACGGGAGCGAAGCGACCAACGGCGGCAGGAATTTTATGCCTCGCGCGCCATACCACAATCAACATGACGGGCTAAAACCGCCCTATGTTGATTGCTGGCGCTCCGGCGGGGCGCTGGGTTGCCAGCGGCTCGCTCTTCGCTCGCTGAGGCTTCGCCTCATTTCTTTTCCCATTCTTTGTATGGGAACCACCTCAATCAGATATTTCTGTTTGGCAGCGGCATGTGGTCCGGGTCCATCAGCCGGTGCATATGGACCACAAAATAGCGCATATGCGCGTTATCGACCGACATTTGCGCTTTTTGTTTCCACACATCATAGGCGGCAGCGTAATTGGGATAGATCCCGACGATATCAATTTCAGCCAAATCCTTGAATTCGATGCGTTTCAGATCTATCAGTTCGCCGCCGATTACCAGATGCAAAAGTTGTTTTGTTTCCAATTCGCCCATTTGCGTATATTGCTCCATCATGCTTTTCAGGATTTGCTCTTTATAGCCGATCAGGGCTTGGGGCAACCATAGACATTGACAAGAGCGTTATGCACCAGCGGCTTTAATGAGGGGTCTGCAAGCGCTGCCAGTGCGCCATGGCGGGTGTTCTTGCGATTAAATACCGGAACTCCAGCACACACATCCTCAAGCGCAATTCCGCATTCGGCAAGAATGATCGCCGCCGCCGAAATATCCCAGTCCCGGGCCCCGCGCCGCGCCAGCGCCCCGTCCAGAGCCCCGGTCGCCACCTGCACCAGCCGATAGGCAAGCGAAGGCAATGATGGCCCGCGCACAAAATCAAGCCCGGCCGCCGCCAGTTCTTTTTCGACCGCCCCGGCCGCTGGAATAATCGGGAGATTTGTGGAATGGGGATGTCTGACAAGCGGCGCGCCGTTGAGTTTGGCGCCCTTGCCCAGTGCTGCCTGATAGAGTTCATCACGGGCCGGGGCATAAATCACCCCCGAAATGGCTTTGCCGTTTTCAACCACCCCAAGGCAAATGGTCCAGCTATCCTCGCCACGAATGAAACCGCGCGTGCCGTCAATCGGATCAACCACAAAGATGCGTTTTTTGTCCAGCCGGGCTTTATTGTCGGGGCTTTCTTCGCTCAGCCAGCCATATTGCGGCCTGGCCGCCAGCAAGGTCTGACCCAGAAACTGGTCTACCAGATAGTCCGCCTCGGTAACCGGGGATGAATTTTCCTTGGTCCAGGTTTTTACCTCACGACGGAAAAACCCCATCGCCATGATGCCGGCGGCAACCGCCGCTGATGTCAGCAAAGCGATATCATCATCATCTTTTTCTTTTTTTATAGAATTATTGTTCGCCATAATACCTTGAAAATCCGGCCCGAATTATCGCTGGCCCAGTTTGGCGCTTGTATGCGCCCCTCATGCTTGTAGCAAGCAATAAGGATTGCGGTTAATAGCCTGTTACACCAGGTGACACAACGCTAACCCTTTTCAAAACAAGGAAAACTTAACCCAGTTTCTTAAACTCATCTGAGCAATCCGGCGTGTAGCTTTGGCCTGTCAAGAGAGCACGAATACAAAAAAGAGGCTCTCGGAGTTAACAGTGAGGCAGTAAAAATGAAACCCGGTGTTGGAGTTAATCACTCAAACGTCATCATGTTTGCAAGGGGGGCTGTTTTAAAGCGCTCCCCGGTGCAAATGGCCCCGGTGCAGGCAGCAAACAATAATTTTCTGTCCCTTGATAGAGCAGCAGAGCCGGTCAAAACGGTAACCTTGCGCAAAAAGCTCGATAAAAGCGGCGTGACTATAAAGATCAAGGTGCCGGTCAGTGAATATTTCGGGGTTGCGGTGGCAACCAGCATTTCCGAAGACGGGGTTCTCTCCAGCTCGATTGAGCTGGTACACAAGGATTGCGAGCTCAATTATCAGGTCTATAAGGAAACCGGCAACGCTGACGTGGTTGCCGAATGGCAGAACTGGGGACGTCAGTTGCGCCTGCCCTTGTTTATTCGCGCCGGTAATGGAGAATTGATGGCCTATAGCCAGCAGGTCGACGGGGTGATGCTGGGCCAGAACACCGCCCGGCGCAAAACCGCCTCGGAAGCCGGACGCAGGCCGCGGTTTTTGAACCGGCGCAAACCCGGTTTTCCAAGCTGAACCTGAATATTTCCGTGCCGCCGGCGGTTTTATGCTTGCCGCCGTTGGTCGCTGCGCTCCCGTCCCCGGCCCCCCGGCTCTTTTATTCGCGCCGCCGTCGCAGGCTGCGCCTGCTTCCCCGGCACCCCCGCCGGAGGAGCGTGTCCATATAAAAATGGGAAAAGAATTAGCGAGCGAAGAGCGAGCCGCTGGCAGCCCAGCGCGCTGCCGCAGGGGCCGATAAAACCATAGGGCGGAGTTAGCCCGTCATGGTTTTATCGGTGCGCCCCGCGAGGCATATAAACCCCACCCCCGCCATGGGAGGTGTCCATACAAAGAATGAGAAAAGAACTTGCCTCATCCTGAGCTTGTCGAAGGGCGAGGCAAGACCAAGAGTAAAACACTGAGCGTCACCCCGGCGAAGGCCGGGGTCCATCTTTTTTGTTGATACATAGTATGAACAAGAATGGATTCCGGCCTGCGCCGGAATGACGAAAGAAAAGTTTAATGGGAAAAGAATAACGAGGCGTTAGACGAGTAGCGAGCCAAGGGCGAACCGCCGTAAGTACGGCGCGCCGCCGCAGGGGCAGTATTTGACACAGCGCCTCATTTGGCGCGTCGTGGCAAATGTGGTGCGCCCCGCGAGGCATATAAACCCCGCCTCATCCTGAGCTTGTCGAACCACGAAGGACAAGGCACGCCCTCCCCGGCAGGCTTTACGCCCTTTAAAACCAAAATTCGATCAACAATGCCAGCGTTACGGCCAGCCCGACATAATGGTTGGCCTTGAAACGGCGAAGACAATTGGCCGGATTTTCAGGTTTAAAGCTTGCCACCTGCCATATCAGCAGCGCGGCGGGCAAGGCCATGGCAGCAAGGAATATGGCGCCCCCTCCCGCCTGCCATCCGGCCAGAACCCACAATAAAAAAGCCCCAAGATAAAACAGGCCAACCAGCGGGCGCGCATTGGAGCCAAAAAGCCTTGCGGTCGATTTGACCCCGATCAGGGCATCATCCTCGATATCCTGAAGCGCGTAAATCGTGTCATAGCCGATGGTCCACAACACCGCGCCCAGATAAAGCAGCAGGGGGGGCAATGATAATTGCCCGAACCCGGAGGCCCAGCCGATTAGCGCGCCCCAGGAGAACGCCAGGCCAAGAAACAGTTGCGGCCACCAGGTTATCCGTTTCATGAACGGGTAGATAATTACCAATATCAGGGAGGCGACCCCGAGCCAGATGGTAAAGGAGTTGAACTGAATCAGGATAACCAGCCCGGCGAGCAATTGGGCGAGTAGAAAAATCAGCGCCTGCAACCGTGTCACCTGACCGCTGGGCAGGGGGCGCGAGCGGGTACGGGCAACTTTTTGGTCGATTTTTTGATCGATGATATCGTTAAACGTGCACCCGGCGCCGCGCATTACAATCGCCCCGGCCAGAAACAGAACCAATGACCATAAACTGAACCCGAGGGCCGGGCTGGCGAGAGCTGCAAGGACCAGCGATATCGCGCATGGCCAGAACAAAAGCCAGAAACCTATCGGACGGTCAAGGCGCGCCAAACGCAAATAGGGGCGAGCGAACCGGGGAGCCAGATTGTCAACCCAGTTGAAATCTTGCGCATCCGCCACCCGGCCCGTGTCCGATTGATCATTTTTGCTGGATTTCATTTGATATGTCCCGTGATTCGAAAATACGATAACAAAAAAGACGGTTTTAAAAGAACGCTATTTTGGCCAGAAACCCAGTCAACTCAAAAGAGAAAAATCAAACCAGCAATGCCACGCACCCACAAGACACAGCAGCGCCTTTATGTCGACATGCCCTTAAGTGCAAAAAAAACAATCAAGCTTGATAAGATGCAAAGCAACTATTTAGCCAATGTGTTGCGCAAAAAAACCGGCGACAGGCTGGTATTGTTCAATGGGCGCGACGGCGCATGGCTGGCCTTTATCAGCACTGTTTCGCGCAAACTGGTCGAAGTTGAAACCATTGAATGCTTTGCCCGCCAGCCGCCGCACAATGATTTGTGGTATGGCTTTGCCCCGCTCAAATCGGCGCGTCTGGATTATATGGCGCAAAAGGCCTGTGAGATGGGGGCGGGCATGATTCAGCCGGTTGTAACCGAATATACCCAGATCAGGCGCATTAAAGAAGAGCGCATCATTGCCAATGTCATTGAAGCGGCCGAACAGTGCGAAGTTCTCAACCTGCCACAGGTTTTGCCACAAACCTCTCTTTTGTCCCTGATTGAAAACTGGCCGCGCGATCATTCAGGTCGCATTTTAATCATTGCCGATGAAGAGATCAGTCCAGCCTCACCGATCGAGCAGCTTTTGGCTCACAAAAACCGGCCATTGGGGTTGATGATCGGGCCGGAAGGCGGGTTTTCGCAAAATGAGCGCGATTTACTCAGGGGGCATGATTTTATCGTTAGAATTTCTCTTGGCCCAAGAATCTTGCGCGCTGATACTGCCGCGGTTGCCGCCCTGGCGCTTATTCAGGCAACTATTGGCGACTGGGATTAAAACGCTCTGTTACCATCGTGATTTGACGATAAACGATTGCTTTCACAAAAAACCCGGTTATGTTCATGCTCCCGCTGGCCGCATTCTTTTTCGCATAATTATTAATTTGCTCGGTTTGGTAAAATTTCATGCTCGACACAAAAAACACCTCGCCCCTGATAAAAAACCGTGCCGAAATGGTTGAGGTGCTGGCGCGGGGCTGCAAGCCCAAAGAGCTGTGGCGGATCGGCACCGAGCACGAAAAATTCGTTTTTTACAAAAAAAACAATCTGCCGGTTCCCTATGACGGCGAATACGGGATCAAAGCCTTGCTTTTGGCGACGCAGAAAAAGACCGGTTGGCTGGAAGTGATGGATGGCGAGGCGATCATCGGCTTGAAGGACCCCAATGGGGGCGGGGCGATTTCGCTTGAACCGGGGGGCCAGTTTGAACTTTCCGGCGCTCCTTTGGAAACCGTTTTTCAAACCTGCATGGAAACGGCGGATCATTTGCGCCTGCTCAAGGAAATTGCCGACCCGATGGGTATTGGATTTTTAGGGATCGGGGTGGCTCCGACCTGGAGCCTTGACCAGATCAGCCCGATGCCCAAAAGCCGCTACGCTATCATGAAACCCTATATGGAAAAGGTCGGGCGGCTCGGGACCTCGATGATGTTTCGGTCAACCACCGTGCAGGTCAATCTGGACTTTGCCAGTGAACAGGACATGGTCAAGAAATTAAGGGTTTCCCTGGCCCTGCAACCCATTGCCACCGCGCTGTTCGCCAATTCTCCTTTTGTCGACAACAAGCCGAGCGGGTTTTTGTCTTATCGTTCAGAAATCTGGCGCCATACCGACAAGGATCGCACCGGCATGCTGCCGTTTGTGTTTGAGGACGGGATGGGGTTTGAACGCTATGTCGATTACGCTCTTGACGTTCCGATGTATTTTGTTGCCAGAAATGGCGGATATATAAATGTCGCCGGAGAGAGTTTTCGTGATTTTTTGCGTGGTGAGCTGCCCCAGCTCAAGGGCGAAAAACCGACAATTGGCGATTGGGAGGATCATATCACCACGATTTTCCCTGAAGTTCGCCTCAAACAGTTTTTGGAAATGCGTGGCGCTGATTGCGGCTCATGGTCCGATATTTGCGCGCTGCCGGCGTTTTGGGTCGGCCTGCTTTATGATCAGGGGGCGCTCGATGCCGCCTGGGATCTGGTCAAGGACTGGAGCGAAGAGGAGCGCGAAAACCTGCGCGCTGAAGTGCCAAAATCGGCAATTCATACAAAATTCAGGAATGGAACGGTCAACGACATTGCCAGACAGGCGCTGGAAATTTGCCGGGCCGGACTTAAGGCGCGCCGTCAGCCGGACTGGGAAGAAGTGGATGAGGGGCGGTTTTTGGCGCCGCTGTTTACCATTGTCGAAAACAAGAAAACCCGCGCCGAGCGCCTGCTCGATAGCTATTATGGGGAATGGAACGGCGATTTGAACCAGCTTTTCCATGACCCGATGATTATCTGACAAGGCAACGGGCGAAAGAGTCTTTTTCCATTCGCGCAGCGGCGGCAAGAATAAAAACCCAAACCACAAATCACGGGCGGTTGAATTTCTCCCGTTCGCGCTTGATCTCAGCGTGGCAAAAACATTCCTTTACATGATCATTGACCAGACCCATCGCCTGCATGAAGGCGTAGGCGGTGGTTGGACCGACAAATTCAAAACCGCGTTTCTTGAGATCCTTTGCAAGGGCGCGGCTTTCCGGGGTAATGGAAACGGGATTGGTCACACTCGCTGTAATTTCGGCGCGGATCTCTTGTGGTTTTGGCTCAAATGCCCAGAAATAAGCGGCAAGCGAGCCAAACTCGGCAACCAGATCCAGGGCCCGGGCGGCATTATTGATGGTGGCGTTGATCTTGGCGCGGTGCCGGATAATGCCGGGGTCGGCCAAAAGCCTTGTAACGTCATTTTCATCAAAACGCGCCACAAGGGCAAAATCAAACCCGGCAAACACCTTGCGGAAATGTTCGCGCTTGCGCAAAATGGTGATCCAGGACAATCCGGACTGAAACCCTTCAAGGCAGATCTTTTCAAACAGGCGCTTGTCATCAACCGTCGGGCGGCCCCATTCATGATCGTGATAGGCGCGATAAAGCGGGTCATTACCGGCCCAGGCGCAGCGCTGGTTGTTGTTGAGTTTATTCATTACAACCCTTTGTTTAACTTGTGATGATTTTGGACAACGTTGACTTTTAACAGTATTTATACTTAGAAAAACCATGATACTGATTCCAAAAGGGACCAGAACACTCCATGGGGGAGGAATGTGATTTGATCATTCCGGCGCAACTCAGCGCCCTGATTGTTGATGATAATGACTATGCGCGGGCTTTGGCCAAACAAAATCTCGAACAATTGGGCATAGGCACCATATATCAGGCGTCCGACGGGGCAACCGGCCTGCAAATTTATAAGGCAAACAAAGTCGATTTCGTACTTTTGGACTGGTATATGCCCGAAATCAATGGCGCCGGATTTACGCGCCTGGTGCGTAGCGAGTGCTTTGGCAGGGAGCATCAACCGGCGATCATTATCATCACCGCTTATGCAACGCGCGAAAATCTCAACCGCATAAGGGAACTCGGCTTAAGCGAGATATTGATCAAGCCTTTTGACAACAAGCAGCTTAGTCAGGCGGTTATTGACGTGCTTGGCCAAACAACGCCAGGGGATCCGGATAAAACAAACAGGCCTGGACGCAATCAGGTGCTGGTCTAGAGTATCCGTCTCGATAAACGCGACCAAACAAAGACCTAGAGGTGCCACCTCCCTTGTTCATGCTTTACGCTTGATAAACCCAAACGCGCAATTTCCACCGGTAAAAGGCAAGAAATCTTAAAGATGGATATGCCATGATCGGGCCAGATGCGCGCGCATACGGGAAAAATCATGAAATCTCTTAACAATATCATCAAGCGTTTCAGCTCAAACGAGGATGGCGTGTTCGCGGTGATTTTCGCCATGATGGCGGTGGTTCTGGTCGCCATGACCGGAGCGGTGGTTGATTTTGTCAGCGTGCAAAAGGCCCGTTCGGAAACGCAATTGGCGCTGGATAGCGCCGCGCTGGCGTTACAGCCGAAAATCTATACGAAAACCCCGGCGCAATTGCGCGTTCTGGCCAATGCACTGGTCAAGGAGCGCCTGACGAACAGCAATGCCGTGGTCAGCGTTAACAGCGCCAAGGTAGTCAAGGAAAACGGCACGCTGCTGCTTGAAGCCAAGATCAAGGTGCCGATGGCCTTTGTCAGCCTTGTTGGCATTAAATCGCTTGACGCAAATATGGTATCCCAGGCAACCCGCAAACAGCTTTTCGTTGAAGTGATGATGGTGCTGGATAATTCAGGGTCGATGTCATGGTATTCGCGCATGACCAATTTGAAATCGGCCGCCGCCAATGCAACCGAGATCCTGTTTGCCGGGGCGGCCAGCCAGCCCAATGTGTTCATGGGCGTTGTTCCGTTTACCAGCTTTGTCAACGTAGGGTCGTCCAGATCAAATTCGCCATGGCTGGACACGGCCGGCCGCTCGAGCATTGCCGCTGACAATTTTGACAATGACAATAATGATGCAACCCCGTTCAACGGGCCGGTCAACCGTTTGGCGCTTTATAACCAGTTAAGCAATGTGAGCTGGAAAGGGTGCGTTGTGGCGCGGCCCCATACCGTAACCGGTCCGGGATCGCACCTTGATACCGACGACATAACCCCAACCCCGACCAATCCCGACACCCTGTTTGTGCCTTCGTTTGCCCCGGACACGCCGGATTCATGGCCATCATGGCTCAATGATTATCTGCCTGATGGCGGCAATAGCGGCGGCTCCAGCAGCTTTGGTTCCAACTTCATGGGCGGCGGCCATGGCAATGATGACGATAATGAGAACAATAATTCGGGCGGCAATGCCTCGAACAACTCAGTTTGTGGAAATACCAGCGGGTTGTCCGACCGCGAACGCCAGGAGCGCCTGTGCAAATATCAAGGCAGCATCAGCAACTATTCCTATGGGCCGAACATGGATTGCCCGGATACCGCAATCCTGCCCCTGACCAACAACAAGCAAAATGTTCTCAACACCATCAAAGCCATGAAGGCCGGCGGGGCAACCAACATCCACCAGGGTGCGATCTGGGGCTTTCGCGGATTGTCGCCGAGCGAGCCTTTTACCGAAGGGCGTCCTTACGACCAGGCAACCTCCAAGGTTATGATCCTGATGACCGATGGCGCCAACACCATGTATTCGGCCAACAATATGAACGGGGCCTATTATTATTCGGCGTACGGGTTTCCATACAACAGGCGCATTGGGGCTCCGGGCTGGTCGAGCGCGAAACTGGTAACCGAGATGAATGTAAGAACCGTTGAGGCGTGTTCAAACGCCAAGGCGGCAGGAATTACAATTTATACCATTGGCCTTAATCCGCCCAATTCGACAACGCGCAAGATGCTGGAAAACTGCGCCACGAGCAATGAAACCGCCTATTTCCCCAAGCAGCCGAGCGAACTCAATTCGGTATTTGCCACCATTGCCAACCAGCTTTCCGCCCTGCGCCTGTCGCAATAGGCGGCGGGCCGGGGCGCTGGCTACAATGTTTTTCAAAAAACCCGAAAAGCCAATTGGTGGTACCGCCTCCCTGGATTGAACAGGGGACCTCTAGATCCACAATCTAGCGCTCTAACCAACTGAGCTAAGGCGGCTGATCTCTTTTATCAAGACTGGCGGAACATATGTCGTGACGGCGCGGGTGACAAGAGTTGAAATTACATCTTTTCACAACCCCGTCCCGCTTTTCCCCCTGGTGCTGGTTTTAACCATGCCTGATCGGCCGGGGCGACGGGCGGGGCGATATCTGTTATCAAATAATGAACATGTTTATTGATAAAATATAGTAGGCTGTTCAATCACAGGGTTGAAAAACGATACGTTGCGAGCGCAAAAAAGATAGAGAATAACTCAAGAACAATGCACAACGACTGGATCAAAACACAGGCTGGTCAAAATATTATTGGTCAGTTCGATGAGCGGCGTCCGGCATGGCTATGGTCCGGGGACGGGCGGGTTTTGCTATGGCAAAACCATGCCGGGCGGCTTTTTATGGCCAAACAAAAAAAAGACCGGATCAAGCTGACAAAACAAGCCGTTCCGATAAAGGGCCAGGTGCGCCGCCTGCTGCGTCTTGGCCTGATCGGGCTTTCCAGTCTGGCGCGCGTTCAATTTCTTGTTGGCAACAAACCGGTTTCGGCGACCTGTTCATGCACGCCGGTGGTGCTTGAAAACAACAAGCCGGGATTGCTGATTGTCGGGGTTGACCCGATAGAAGCGGAAATATTTGAAAACGCCAACCTGGACGAGATTGAGAACAAAGAGAATAAAGAGGACGAAAACGACCGTAAGGATTTTGAGAAGAACCAGCAGTTGGTTTCAGAAAAATCCGGCGATCGGCAAACAAAGCAATCCGAAGCACAAGCGGAAATCGTCGCCAAGGAAACCGTAAAACCCGATCAGCCAGGCCAGTTGAGCAATCTTTTGGACCGGCTGGCAAATAAATCGCAATTATTTGACCCACTTGCCGCCAGCGACGAAATAATCCCTGATGAGCTGAAACAGGCGCTCCAGAATAAAAAAGCAGCCGACACCGATAGTTTCATCCCGGGAACAACCGGGCGTGAGGGCATATTGGATGATGAGAAGGAAGCCGGGTCGGAAAAAGAAGAAACTGGCGGGCTAATAAAAGAGCAACCCGAACAGCAAGAAACGATTTGGCGGGTAAGGGGAGCCGGGTTTACTCCCATCAAGCAATATAAAAACGGCAATGAGGCAGGCGAGAGTGCCGCCAAAAAGGATTTGACCGCTTCTGACCAGCCCGCCGGCGCGAGGCAGCAAGATACCGCCGGCGCGAAGCAGCAAGACCCCGCCGGCGCGAAGCAGGAAGATCCCGCCGGCGCGAAGCAGCAAGATCCCGTTGGCGCGAGCCAGGAAGATCCCGCAGGTACGGAGCAAAAAAACCAGTCCGCCGCCGATGCCGGCAAAGAAACCATAGTGAAGCAGGAGCAGGTCAGCCAAGATAAAGCTGACAAAAAAGATAAACCCGGCAAATCGGAAGATGCCAGCGACAGCACGCCGGAAGTCGAAAGCGGCCAGACAAGCAAACCGACGAAAGAAGACCGGGTTGCCAATTATAATTTCGAAGAGCTGTCCCGTATCCTTAAAAACCGCTTGAATGACGAAACATCAGGCACAAGGCCGCGCCAGAGCGAGAGCAAACCTGAAACAAAGCCGGGCCAGAGCGGCGGCAAAACACTTAATTTGAGCGAGGAAATGCTGGTTTTGAACCGGCTGCCAATCGGCATTTTGATCTTTAAGGATCAAAAAATATTATTTGCCAATCGCGCATTTGCCGCCCTGATGGGCTCTTCAAGCATCTCGCGTCTGCACGAAAGCGGGCTTGGCGAATTATTTCCGCAAATTGGCGACGCCGATACCCCGGTCGGCCCGGTGGTTTCGCTGGTCAAACTGGATGGAAAACAAGTCCTGGTTGACGCCAGGCTGCAAACCATCAATTGGCAAGGCACCTCGGCGCTAATGCTTTCGGCAAACGAGAAAAACAGGGTCTTTGACGGGGAAGAAAGCATTAAATTATTTACCCGCTCGCTGGCCGAAAACAAGCATCAGGGTTATTTTGAAACCAATCAAGCCGGCATCATCGACATGATCTCCCAAGATGGCGAAAAGCTTTTGGGGCAAAGCGCCAGCGAACTTGGCGGCAGCGCCATCTCACGTCTGTTTGACGGGGACAATCTTTTGCGGTTTCAGGATTTTTTGCGGCAAAAAGCCCAATTTGCCGGCGCGGCACGACCACATATAGAGCTTGATTGCGCGCAAAAAAATCTGGAACTGGAGATTTTCAGTCAAGGAAGAGCGGGGATTGTAACCGGCTATTTCGGCATCATCCGCCCCAAGAACAATGGCAAAAAAACCGAACAGGACACAGACAGCGCCGGCAGTGACGAGACGGGCGCTAACAGCCAGCTTCTGGCCCGGCTCAGCCGCGGGATCAGGCGGCCGTTAAATACGATATTGGGATTTTCCGAGCTGATTTATTCAGAGGCTTTTGGTGCCCTGGGCAACCCACGTTATAATGAATATGCGCGCGACATCAAATCAGCGGGTGGCGAAATCGCCCGACTGGTTGACGAAATGGACGAATATAGCCGCTTGAAGAGCGAAAACTTCGTCCCCGACAGCGCTGATTTCGACCTGAGGCAGCTTTTGGATGAATGTTTGCGCCTGGTGCGCGTTGCCGCCAACAAAAGGCGGGTTTTCGTTCGTAGCGCCGTTTCTGAGACCCTGCCGGCCATTTGCGCCGACCGCGCTTCTATGCGCCAGGCGATCCTTAATCTTTTGGCCAGCGCCATCGACCAGACCCCGGCCGGGGGCAAGGTAATATTGTCAGCCCAGATCGAGGATGATGGATCGGTCGGGGTGCATGTGCGTGATTCGGCGCAAAACCGCAATACAGGCAGCGAGCGCTTTGTGGTCTTTAGCGAAAGCAACAGCCGGCGGGGCGAAAAGCTGGTGCCGATGAAATCAAGCATGGGACTGGCGTTGACGCGCTCGTTGCTGGCGGTCAATGACTGCGCGCTTCATGTCGACCCATCGGTTGGAGCGGGCACCTTGATGTCGCTAACTATTCCGGCTGTGCTTTTTTCAAAACAGGACTGAAAAACCAGCCGTTAATTTGAATTTTCTGGACACAATGCCGCAGGTTACGCGAGTTTTTTACTACGGCTAAAGTTTTGATAATGCGTGGCATTTGTCTTTGTAATTCGAACCTTTCTAAACTATAGTACCCTTGTAACTCTTTGTTTTCTAATCACTTCTTGACTTTTTGCGAATAGATCGCAATAGTCGCCATGCTTGCCCGGAAACGTTAATTCCGAGGAAACTGGAGAAAAAAATGATTAGCTCAAATGCGCTGGCAGTCGGTTTTGCCGGCATGCTGGGAGTTCTGGCCTCCCTGACGCCCGTTGTTGCCCAGAATAAAATCGTCAATATTTATTCCTATCGCGAAGCGGATTTGATCCAGCCGATTTTGGACAAGTTCAGCGCTGAGACCGGGATCAAGACCAATGTGCTTTTCGCCGGCAACGGCTTGATCGAGCGCGCGGTGGCCGAGGGAAAAAATTCGCCGGTCGATGTCATTTTAACGGTTGATATCGGCAATCTGGCTGCGGCCAAATCGCTTGGGGCAAGCCAGAAACTAAGCGACAATATTCTTGAGCGCGTTCCGGCCCAATATCGCGACAAGGATGGGCAATGGGTTGCCCTCTCGTTGCGGGCGCGGGTATTTTACGCCTCCAAAACCCGTGTTGAACAGAATGAGCTCAATTACGCTGATCTGGTCAAGCCGGAGTGGAAGGGGCGCTTGTGCACCCGCTCGGGACAGCACCCATATTCGATCGGGCTTATTGCTTCGCGCATTGCCCATTTCGGCGTAAGCGGGGCACGCGAATGGCTAAAGGGAGTGCGCGACAATCTGGCGATGCGCCCGACCGGCAATGACCGCGCCCAGGTCAAGGCGGTTTTTTCCGGCGCTTGCGATCTGGCGATCGGCAACACCTATTATATGGGTTTGATGCTTTCCAACACTGACAATCCGGAGCAGCAGCAATGGGCCAACGCCGTTAAAATCATTTATCCCGATGTCAACGGAAATGGCACCCATGTCAATGTTACCGGGGCGGTCTTGGCGGCCAATGCGCCGGACAAGGCCAATGGAGAAAAACTGATTTCGTTCCTTCTCTCCAACGAGGCGCAAAGCCTTTATGCCGACGCCAATTATGAATTTCCGGTTGTTGACGGCGTTGCCCCCTCAAAGCTGGTTGCAAGCTGGGGCAAGCTGGTGGCCGATAAAATCGCGCTGACAAAAATCGCTGATCAACGCAAGGCCGCCAGCGAGCTGGTTGATCAGTTGCGCTTTGACGACGGGCCACAGAATTAGGAATTGGCGATCACCTATTTAAATACAAACAAAACAAGCTTGATGAGCGGCAGGGCAAAGCGCCTGCCGCTCGTTGATTTGGTGCTGGCGCTGGTGATGGGCTTGCCCCTGATTGCGCTCGCCATGGCGGCGTTTGGATCATTTGCCGGCGGAAACAGCGCCTTGTCTGCGCGCATGCTGCCGGTTGCCTTGCGTGATACCGGCTGGCTTATGGCCTGGGTCGGGCTGGCCAGCGCAACCCTGGGCCTGTCCTCGGCCTGGCTGGTGAGCCATTTTGAATTTCCCGGCCGCCGGATATTTGACTGGGCGCTGATCCTGCCGCTGGCTATTCCGACCTATTTGTCCGCCTATACCTGGGTCGAATTCCTGGACTTTACCGGACCGGTGCAAACCGCCATTCGCCAATTGGGCGGTTTTGATACCATCAGGGATTATTGGTTCCCCCAGATCAGGACCACCGGCGGGGCGGCGTTTGTGATGTCTTTGGTGCTTTACCCTTATGTTTACCTGAGTTGCCGGGCGTTTTTTCTCACCCAGTCCGGGGCAATGAATGCGGCGGCGCGCACGCTTGGGGCCGGGCCGGTGCGTACTTTTTTCACCATCACATTGCCGCTGTCGCGCCCGGCGGTGGCTGTCGGGGTTTCGCTGGCTCTAATGGAGGTGATCAATGATCTCGGCGCGGTGCAATATTTCGGGGTCAACAGCCTGACCTCGGTTATTTATTCGACCTGGATCAACCGTTCCAATTTCGCCGGGGCGGCACAACTGGCGGTAACCATTGTTGTGATCATTGCCTCGCTGATCTGGCTCGAACAATATGCCAGGCGTAACCGCAGGCATATCGGGGCGCGCGAGGGCACCACCCCCCCGGCGCGCATTGTGCTCAAGGGTTGGCGCGGATTTGGCGCGCTGGCGTTTTCAAGCTGGCTTTTGGCTTTTGGCTTCGGAGTGCCGGTGAGCGAACTTGTTTCCATTGCCAGCAAACGGATGTGGAGCGGGGTGGCGGCTCCCGGGTTGATTTCGGCAGGGATAAACACTTTGCTGCTCGGGTTCTTGGGGGCGGCAAGCTGCGTAATAATCGGGCTGATCACGGCGCGCCGGCTCAACCGGCAACCGGCAGATCGCAAATCAAAAACCCTGTTGCGCATGGCAACCCTTGGTTATGCGGTTCCCGGCACAGTGCTGGCGCTTGGTCTTTTGGTGCCGTTGGGAATGCTTGACGGCTGGATAAATTCGGCCCTTGGCGCCCTGACCGGATGGGGACCGGGCCTGGTGTTGTCGGGAACGTTTTTCGCGCTGATTTATGCCTACACCATCCGGTTTTTGACCATCTCTCATTCCAATATCGACACGGCGATAAAAAAACGCGGAAATTCCATTTTGGACGCAGCGCGGGTTTTGGGTTCGCGCGGCTGGAAATTATTGTTCAGGATTGAACTGCCTTCGCTCACCCCGGCCATTTTTGCCGCGGCAACGCTGGTTTTCGTCGAAATCGTCAAGGAATTGCCGGCAACCTTGTTGCTGCGCCCGATCGGGGTCGAAACACTGGCAACCCTGGTCTATTCCAAGGCCAGCGCCGAATTGTTCGACGCGGCGGCAATCCCGGCCCTGATGATTGTCGGGGCGGGACTTATTCCGGTTATTCTGGCCAGCCGCCTGTCACAGCGAAAGAGAAATTAGAGCATGCGTTCAGGTTGAATCAGAACGCCAAGCTCTAAGTTTTTGTTTTGTCGCGTTTATCGAGACGGATACTCTAGACCGGCTTGCCATCCTGACCAAAACGGTGAACCTGGCCATTGATCGGGGACAATCCAACCTTGTCGCCAGCCTTTTTGTTGGCCCTGCCCTCATGGCGCACAATCATCAGATTGTCATTGCCGATATCAACGTAAATAAATGAGTCTGATCCCAGATTTTCGGTATAAACAACCGTACCGGTCCAATCTCCCCCACTGTCAACAACCGCCAAATGTTCCGGGCGCACACCAAGGGTGTCGGCGCCAAATTTTTTCGCCTGATCGCCGGAAACAAAATTCATCTTTGGCGAGCCGATAAACCCGGCGACAAACAGCGAATTGGGATTGTCGTAAAGATCCATCGGGGTGCCGACCTGTTCGACCACCCCGTCGCGCAACACCACGATCCGGTCGGCCATGGTCATGGCTTCAACCTGATCATGGGTAACATAAATCATTGTGGTATCAGGCAGACTTTCGTTGAGGCGGGCGATCTCCATGCGCATCTGCACCCTCAGGGAAGCATCCAGATTGGACAAAGGCTCGTCAAACAAAAACACCTGCGGGTCGCGCACAATCGAACGCCCGATCGCCACGCGTTGACGCTGGCCGCCCGAAAGCGCCTTGGGCAGACGATCAAGATATTCGGTGAGCTGGAGTTTTTCGGCCGCCTCAAAAACCAGGCGCTTGATTTCGTCCTTGGGCAGCTTCTTGAGTTTCAATGAATAGGCCATGTTGTCATAAACGCTCATATGGGGATAAAGCGCATAGGTCTGGAACACCATGGCGATGCCGCGTTTTGACGGGGCAACCTCGTTGACAACGCGCCCGCCGATTTCCAGCGTGCCGCTGGTGATCGATTCAAGACCTGATATCACGCGCAAAAGCGTGGATTTTCCGCAACCGGAGGGACCAACAAAAACGATGAATTCACCGGATTTGATCTCCAGATTTATGTCCTTGAGAACATGCACTGGACCGTAGTTCTTGTTCAGATTGATAATTTTGAGATCAGTCATGAAAGCTCCATAATTCAACGCAGTCCAAGATTACCGGCGATATGATCCCAGATTACTTGATTGCCAATATACCGACAAACGCGGCAAACGCCGGCAGGTTGATCGTTGTATCATTATCAAGAACAACCGATCCGGGCGCGCCGATATCGCTTATTTTCGCCCCTTTGGGGGCAGTAAACACACCATCCTTGTCGGACATGTTAAATGTGCACAATATTTGTTGTCCCTCGGCCTTGCGCACAAAGGCCAAAATATTCTCATTTGCATCCAGAAGCTGGATTTCCCCGTAAATCAAGGCGGGCTGGCGTTTGCGGAAACCGATAACAGAACGGTAAAATTCAAGAATAGACCCGGTGCCCTCCCCCTCCTGAAGGTCAACGGCGTGCAAAAGATGGTCAGCGGGAACCGGCAGCCAGCTTCTCGGTGCGGTGGTAAAACCGCCCAGATGCGCCTGGGCCTGCCAGACCATTGGCGTCCGGCAGCCATCGCGCCCCTTATAGTTGGGCCAGAACTCGATACCATAAGGATCGTTCAGATCCTCAAAGGCGATATCGGCTTCGGTCAGCCCCAGCTCCTCGCCCTGATAGATGCATACCGATCCGCGCATGGTCAACAGCATCATGGCGCAAAGACGGGCAAATTTGTCCTCATTGCCATGGCGGCACCAGCGCGAAATATGGCGGGTTACGTCATGGTTGGAAAATGCGAGGCACTGCCAGCCATCCTTTGCCACCTCATGGGCGGCGGCAATTGCCGAGCGGAAATTATTGACATCGAACGAGCCGCCAAGAAAATCAAACGTATAGGCCATGTGCAATTTATCATTGCCTGAGGTATATTGGGCCATCACTTCAAGCTGACGCTGGGCGTCGCCGACCTCGCCAACGCTGGTCGTGTTGGGATATTCATCAAGCAGCGAACGCATGCGCTTTAAAAATTCAAGATTTTCCGGCTGCGACTTGTCGTATTTGTGGTCCTGTAAATTATATGGATTTACGTCGGGGGCGATCGAGGCATTATAGTTTTCCGGGGCCACCGGCGGATTGCTCTTGAGGCTTTGAGCGTGGAAATAAAAATTGACCGTATCAAGCCGGAAACCATCAACCCCCCTCTCCAGCCAGAAGCGCATTTCGGCCAGAAGCGCATCCTGAACATTACGATTGTGAAAATTGAGATCAGGCTGGGAAGCAAGAAAATTGTGCAAATAATATTGTTTGCGCCGCGGGTCCCAATGCCAGGCCGAGCCGCCAAAAATCGACAGCCAGTTATTGGGCGGGGTGCCGTCCGGCTCCGGGTCGGCCCAGACATACCAGTCAGCCTTTTCATTGTTCCTGGACTGGCGGCTTTCCTGAAACCAGGGGTGCTGATCAGAGGAATGGGAAATCACCTGGTCCAAAATGACCTTGAGGCCGAGCGCATGGGCTTTTTCGATCAGCCGGTCAAAATCCTCCAGCGTGCCGAATATCGGGTCAACATCGCGATAGTTGGAAACATCATAGCCGAAATCTTTCATCGGCGAGGTAAAGAACGGCGAAATCCAGATCGCGTCGACCCCGAGATCGGCAATATAATCAAGCCGCTGGGTAATGCCGACAAGATCGCCAATTCCGTCGCCGTCATGATCCTGAAAAGAACGCGGATAAATCTGGTAAATAACCGCTCCGCGCCACCAGTGGGCATCAGAGGAGGAAATCGGGTTGCGTTCAATAAAGGTTCCGGAAAGATCGTGAATCAAGCGCGTATTCCTAGCAAAAAGCAGTTTTTAATCCGGAAAACAAAAAAGCAGTTTTTCGTGGCTGACGATTGCTTCCCAAAACGTTTTAGTAAACTATTGTTATCTAATGCCGGCCCTTATCGTCAACTGCCGGTATCGAGTAATTTCGCGCTGTTGAAACAACAAGAAGGCGTTGGGTATACAAATATCATGGTCAAAGGCACGCAACGTAAAAACCCGGTTTCCAAATCCGCAAAAAAAAGCGTAACCATCAAGGATCTGGCGGCGGACCTGGGATTGTCGATCACGACCATTTCGCGCGCTCTTAACGGGTATGACGATGTCGGGGAAAAAACCCGCGCCAGGGTATTCGGGGCGGCAAAAAAATACGGATATCGCCCAAACCGCAATGCCCAGCGGCTGGTTACCCAGCGCACGCGAAACATTGCCTGGGTGCAGGCGGACAATGATCGCAAATTCGTTGATCCGCACTTTGTCGAAGTGATGGCGGGGGTTCTTCGCGGGGCGCGGACCGGCAATTACGACATACTTTTGACCAGCGATACCAGCGAGCATCAGGTTGCGGTTTATGAACGCTATGTCGGAGATCACAGCGTTGATGGTTTTATTATTGACTCGCCTCAGGAAAACGATCCACGCATTGCCTATCTGCTTGAAGCCAACAAGCCTTTTGTCGTGCATGGGCGCACAAAGCGCGCCGATCAGTTCAGCTGGGTTGATGTCGACAACAAGGGCAATTTTGAGAAACTGACCAAATTGCTCATAGCCAACGGACACCGCCATATCGCCTTCATCAACGGGGATGAGAGGTTTACCTTTGCCGCAATCCGTCATGAAGGGGTTGCCCAGGCCCTTGAAACGCTGGGATTGCCGCCACAAACGGTGCGCATCTACAATGCCGCCCACCCGATGGGGGACGCTGGATTTCAGTTGACCTCACAGGCCCTCAATGATGGCGAGGTCAGCGCCATTCTTTATTCTTCCTCGCTAATGGCGGTTGAAGGCCAGTCGGCATTGCTGCGTGCGGGCCGGAGGCCGGGCCAGGATATCGCCATTGCCACCATGGACGACATGCTGCACTATTTAGACCTTTCTCCATATGAAGATCTGTTTACTTTCGTGCGCTCATCGTTGCGCGACGCCGGCGAGTTGCTGGTTGCCGAATTGATCCGGCGTTGCGAGAATGAAGACAGCACCCCCAATCAGACTATTGTTCCATCCGAATTTCTGGTGGCCCCCTATATGGATGATACGGTGCTCGGCGAGTAAAAAAGAAGCCGGCTCGCCAATGTTCGAGCCGGCTTGAGTTGGTCCGGGAGAAAAACCGGCAAGGCTTTTATTTTACCGAGCCGGCCAGAAGGCCACGAACGAAATAGCGCTGCAAAGAGAAAAACACGATCAGCGGCACGATGATCGAAATAAAGGCGCCCGAGGTCAAAACCTCCCAATTATTGCCGCGTGAGCCCAGCAATTCGCGCAAGCGCCCGGTCAACACCAAAGTCTGATCGGTATTGCCCAAAAACACGGTTGCAACCAGCAAATCATTCCACACCCATAAAAACTGGAAGATGGCAAACGAAGCCAGGGCCGGGAAACTCAGAGGCAAGACCATGGTGGTAAAAATCTTGAAGTGGGAAGCGCCATCCATGCGCGCGCTTTCCATGATCTCGCGCGGCAGGCCAACCATATAGTTACGCAATAAATAAATCGCCAGCGGCAGGCCAAACCCGGTATGGGCCATCCAGATGCCAAGATAAGTCTTTGATTCTCCCCCGGTAAACCCGGAAATTCCGTTATACATGCGCAATAGCGGGATCAGCGACATTTGCAGCGGCACCACCAACAGGCCAACCACAACGGCCACAATCCAGCCGCGGCCGGGAAAAGACATCCAGGCCAACGCATAGGCGGCAAAAGCTGCAATCAATATCGGAATTATGGTGGCCGGAATAGTGACGGTGAACGAATTGACAAAGGAGCGCCCGATGCCTTCGGAAGTTATCACTTCGACATAGTTTTCCAGGGTAAATCGCGGTGGAACCTCAACCACATAAAACAGGCGCGGCCCTCTTGTGTGGGTAAACTCCTTGTCGGACACCCAGCGATATTTGCCGTCCGCGGTGACGGTGATTTCACCCTGGCCGCGCATCTTGAGACTCTGGCCCGGCACAGCGGCATCCAGCGACTTTGTGGAAAGGCCAAAGCTTTTTATCGCGCGTCCGGTGCCCGGCTCGAACAATTTGCCGCTGATGACAAATTTGTCGCCTTCCTTGACTTGAGCTGTGGCTATGGGCAGGCGCTTGACTTCATTGCGATCGGTGGTCACCAGTGCTGTCCACCAGCCGGAAATACTCAGTTGATCCTTGTCGCGCACCGAGGAAATCATCAGCCCGACGGTCGGAAATGTCCACAAGATAACCAGAGCCAGCAAAGTGGCGTGGGCGGCCATTTTACCCCAGGAAATTTTCGCGCGTATTGCTTGCATCAGCGGGTGCCCTCTTCCTTGTTGGCGTTTCTTATGTTCCAGACCATTATCGGCATGACCGCAATCATTATGACAATGGCAATGGTTGACCCGCGGCCAAAATCAGAGCCGCGAAACATCCAGTCAAACATCAAATTGGCCAGAACCTGGGTGTCCCATTGCCCGTTGGTCATGGCCAGAACGATATCAAACACCTTGAGGACAACGATGGTGATGGTGGTCCACACCACAATTACGGTCGGCATGATCTGGGGGATCATGATGTCAAAAAATATCCTGATGTCATTGGCCCCGTCGATGCGGGCCGCCTCCAGGGTTTCCTCGGGCACCCCCCTGAGGGCCGCCGACAAGATGACCATGGCAAAACCGGTCTGGATCCAGATCAGGATGATCATCAGGAAAATGGAATTCCAGAACGGCAGCGTGATCCAGGCCTGCGCCTGTCCGCCCAGCGCCTGAACAATAGCGTTGAGAACCCCGATCTGGGTTACGTCAACACCACGATAATCATAGATGAATTTCCAGATTACCGATGCACCGACAAATGAAATCGCCATCGGCATGAAAATAAGGGATTTGGCAATATTGCCCCACCACAGGCGGTCGGCGATGACCGCGACCAAAAGCCCGAAGGCGGTGGAGGCAAACGGCACAATTATCAACCAGAGCAGATTATTGAACACTGACTGTAAAAAGATGGTGTCACGAAAAGCCCAGATATAATTGGAAAGGCCAACGAACAGGTTACCGGAATTGCCATAAAAGCTCAGGCGCAAGGTTTCAAATACCGGATAAATCAAATAGACGGAGAGAAAAAACAGCGCCGGGAACAAAAACAGCCAGGGACGAATTGACGAGCGCAGCGTGTCACGTTTGACCGAGCGGGCCGGAGAAATTTCAGGGCCGGAAACCAGCATGCGGTCAAGAAGCCAGTTGGTGCCCCAAAAATAGGCAAAGATCGCCGAAACCCCGACAATGACCGCTATTGCCGCGTTGAAAACCTGCTCGAACATCCGCTCCCCTCCAGTTGTCCCAATTGTCGCCAACGGCAATCAGGACTGCGAATATATCTTGAAAACTTCCCTTTGGCCCTGATTCATTTTGGGCCCTAATTCATTTTGGGCCGGGACCGCCGGGCAAAAATCCGGCACCCGCAATGGGCGCCGGATTAATGTTTAGAGAAAACGCCGGTTTATTTAATGGCGTCCCAGGAGGCCTGAATGGCGTCGGCGACGGATTTGGCGCTTTCGTCAGTCGATACGTAATCGACCATGCCGGTCCAGAACGAGCCTGCCCCGACAGCACCTGGCATCAGGTCAGAACCATCAAAACGGAACGTGGTTGCCGCCGCCAGGATCTTGCCAAGCTTGCGCAAGGTGTCGTTGGCGTATTTGGACGGGTCCACAGTCTTGTTGGCGGAGAGGAAGCCGGAAAGTCCCATCCAGATCTCGTTGGCCTTGGCGGTGCCAAGATATTGGAGAAATGCCTCGGCTGCCGGGCTGTCCTTGGTCAGGGTGAACAAAGTGCCGCCACCGAGAACCGGACGGCCCAAATCTTCATTGGCATAAGGGGGGAAGTAGAAGAAGTCAGCATCCGTGCCCAGTACCGTACCCTTGGGGAAGAAGGAGGGAATGAAGGAAGCCTGCTTGTGCATGTAGCAACCCGGGGGAACCGTAAACAGACCCTTGGGGCCATCACGGAAATCGGTGGTGGCGACGGCGGCAACACCACCGGCGACATAGGCTTCGTTTTTGGCGAATGAGCCAAAAATCTTGATCGCGTTAACAACGCGCGGGTCGTTGAACGGGATCTTGTTGGTCACCCAATCGTCATAAACAGAAGGAGGCTGGGTGCGCAACATGATGTCTTCGACCCAGTCGGTTGCCGGCCAGCCAGTGGCGGCGCCCGAACCAAGAGCAATACACCAGGGAGTTGAGCCGTCGGCAACGATCTTGTTGGAAAGGGCAATCAGCTCTTCCATGGTTTGAGGCACCGTATAGCCGGCTTCGGAGAAGTTGTCCGGTGAATACCAGACCAGGGATTTCACGTCGGCCTTAAAGGGAAAGGCAAACATCTTTACGTCGCCATTGGCATCCGGGTAGCTGGAAAGATCAACCCAGGACTGACCGGCGGCGTAATCATTGAGGACCAGATTGGTCAGGTCCGAGCTAAGCGGGGTCAACAGACCCTTGGCGGCAAGATCGGCAGCCAGACCGGGCTGCGGAAATACCGCTATGTTTGGTGGAGAGCCGGCCTGGGTATCAATGATGATCTGCTGTTCAAAGCTGTCAGAGCCTGAATATTCCACCGTGGCGCCGGTCGCCTGGCGAAAGCCATCGACAACTTTTTCAAAATTGTCCTTGTCAACCCCAAGCCAGGGACCAAAAATGGTCAATGTCTGACCGGAAAGGTCGGGCAGGCCATCGGAGGCGGCGCTAACTCCACCAACCGAAGCCAAAATCAATGCTATAGCGGACGCACCCGCCAAAAGTTTTTTGTGCATATGTATTCCTCCCATCGCACTTTTCGGGCAGTTAACACCCTTGGCACAAAATTTCCCGGGCAACATAACGCCAAGCCTCTCATTTCAAGAGACTGCCAAAACGTTTTGGTATCCAAAACGTTTTGGAAAGCGTTTGCGGCAACCCCGAGCCTTTTTGCTATGCTTTAAGGTTGCACAAAGTCTGGCGCTTGCCAAGATGGTTTGCACCAAGAATTAAAAAATGATTTTTCTTTTTGAAATCAGGGCAATAATGCGCTTTTCATAAAAAAGCTCATCAACAATGGCGCGTTTTCGGGATAAGCGGGCGCCGGTTTGCCAGCTTGAAAACGCGCCAAATCATCGATTTGCGAACAGGTCTGGCCGACAGCCAAACCGGATGGATTTCAGGTTGCCAGCCCGGGTATGCGCGCAACAAGGCTGGTAGCGATATTTTTGAAGGAAAGCGCCTCGGGCCCGTCAGGGTCTGAATGGGATACCGGGTTTCCGGTATCGGATTTTTCCCTTATGCTCATATGCAAGGGCACTTCGCCAAGGAAAGGCACGTTCATTTTTTCCGCTGCCGCCCGGGCGCCACCATGGCCAAAAATATCGTAGCGGGATCCGGTGTCCGGCGCGACAAAATAGCTCATGTTCTCAACCACACCCAAAATCGGAATTTGCATGCGCTGAAACATGTTGAGCGCTCTTTTGGCGTCGATCAGGGACATGTCCTGAGGGGTTGAAACAATGACGGCGCCGGCAAGCGCCACCTGCTGGCACAGGGAAATCTGAATATCCCCGGTCCCCGGCGGCAAATCTATAATCAGAACATCCAATTCGCCCCAATCGGTTTCGCGCAGCAACTGGCGCAAGGCTGAAGTGGCAATCGGGCCGCGCCAGACCACCGCCTGGTCGTCTTCAACCATCGGGCCAACCGACATCGCTTTTACGCCAAACGCTTCAAACGGAGCGAACATGTTTTCGTTGCGAAAGGCGGGCTTGCCTTCAATGCCAAGCATTTTTGGAATGGAGGGGCCATAAAGGTCGGCATCAAGAATTCCGACCCGCAAGCCTTGAGCCGAAAGGGCCAGGGACATGTTGACCGCGCAGGTGGATTTGCCGACCCCGCCCTTGCCCGAGGCCACAGCGATAATATGTTTTATGCCATTGACCGGCTGCGGATTGACCGGGGATTGGCCCTGTTGCTGGGGGCCGCCGCCCCCTGCCCCGGCACCTGTCCCTGCCCCGGACGGAGCACGGTTTGCGGTGAGCGAGACCATGACCTTGCGCCCCTCACAGACCGCCTCGGCGGCTTTGGTCGCGGCCGCCTGAACGGGGGTAAAATCCTTTTCCATTGCGGCTTCAACCGCAATCGCCAAAGCCACCGCGCTCTTGGTGACGATGATATCACTAAGCCCCTTATAGTCGGCCAGCGTGCCACCATCGGGCATCTCAACATTCTTGAACGCCTCGCGCACGGCGATGGCAATCGGGTTTTCGCTCATTTTATTTCACAGTCTGTTTTTTGAAATTCAAAGTATTGTCTGGCCGGTGGAAGCCCAGTCTTTCTCAAACGCCTTGAGCCCTCTGTCGGTCAAGGGGTGATTATACATCTTGCGAATTATCGAGGGCGGAATGGTGGCCACGTCAGCCCCGGACAGGGCGGCGTCGGATACGTGATTAATGGAGCGGATCGAGGCGGCAAGAATCTGGGTGGTAAAATCATAATTGTCGTAAATGGTGCGAATATCGGCGATCAAATCCATGCCGGAGAGGTTGATGTCGTCAAGCCGCCCGATAAAGGGGGAAACAAAAGTCGCCCCGACCTTGGCGGCGAGCAATGCCTGATTGGCGGAAAAGCACAAGGTGACATTGGTCTTGATGCCCTTTGCGCTAAAATGACGACAGGCCTTGAGCCCATCAACCGTCATCGGGACCTTGATTGTCACATTGGAGGCAATTTTGGCCAGGTGCTCGCCTTCGGCAATCATCCCTTCAAGATCCATGGCCGCAACTTCGGCGGAAACCGGACCGGAAACAATTTCACAGATTTGCGCGATTACCTGCTTGAAATCACGGCCCGACTTATAAATCAGCGAAGGATTGGTGGTGACCCCATCCAAAAGGCCGGTGGCCTGAAGTTCGGCAATATCATCAACCTCGGCGGTATCAACAAAGAATTTCATTCGTGCTTCCTTTCAAATGCAGGATCTTGTCAAATGCAGGATCTTGTTTTTAAATGCAGGGCCTTGACTTGTTTTTCATGGCCCCTGTCAAAAAATCTTGGCTCAAAAGAGCTCCAGCGCCTGTTTTGCGCAGATAAAATCAAACCATGCCCCTTATAAACAGGCAATATAAACAGGCAATTATGCCGATGCGGCAAGGATGGCCCGGGCCAGCTTGTCGGTGGCATGTTCATCAATACCGGCAATATTGGCCCGGCTGTCATCAATCAGATAGATGGCGTTCTCAAGTTTGAGCTTTTCCACCACCTCGGGGGGCAGGCCCAACAGCGAAAACATTCCCCGGTGTTCCTCAATAAAATCAAACTCATCGGAATTGGACAATTTACGCAAGGAAGCGGCAAGATTATGCCGTAAACGTAACATGCGTTCGCGCATTTCGTTCAGTTCCGCTTCCCAGTCGGCGCGAAGTTGATCATCGTTCATGATCCGGCGAACGATTTCCGCCCCGTGATCGGGGGATTGGGAAAACGAGGCGCGAATGACATTGGCCATTTGCGAAAAAACGATTTTTGCCGTTTTTTCTTCGGGCGCAACCGCGATTGCCACCCCGGCGCGTTCGCGGTAAAGGCCAAAATTCTTGGAGGCGGAAAAGGCAACCATTGCTTCCGGGCAGGTTTGGGCAATCTTGCGCACCCCATAGGCGTCAGCCTCCAGCCCGTCGCCAAAGCCGAGATAGGCCAGGTCAAGCAACGGCAGCGCGCCGGTTTTTTTCAAGGAAAGAGCCAATTTGTCCCATTGTTCGTTGGTAAGGTTGGCTCCGGTCGGATTGTGGCAGCACGCATGGAGCAAAACAATGTCATCGGGGCCCATGGCGTCAAAACAGGCCAGCATTTCATCAAACTTGACGGCGCGGGTTTCGGGATCAAAATAGGGATAAAAATGCGGCTTGAGCCCGGCCTGCTCAAGCATCGGCCAGTGGTTGGGCCATGAGGGGTCTGAAACCCAGGCCTTTGCGCCAGGCCGGGCCCGGTTGAGCAATTGCATGATAACCCACAAGGAGCCGGTTCCGCCCGGAGCCTGTACGCTGGCGATGCGATCGCGATCAATACTGTCAGCAAAAATCAGATCAACGATAGAATCACAAAAACCGCGATTTCCGGAAACTCCGACATAGGATTTTGTCGTCTGGTCGGCCAGCATATCTTTTTCAGCCGTTACAACCGCACCCATTATCGGGGTGTTTCCGGTCTCATCCTTATAAACGCCGATACCCAGATCAAGCTTTTCGGGGCGCTTGTCGGCGCGGTACTCGCCCAAAAGCGCAAAAATCTTGTCGAGCGGTGCTTTTTTCAGCGTCTCAAACATCGGTTCTATCCCTAAACAAAAAAGTTGGCTAAGCGCCTTTATATGCTTTCAGTCCGATTTTGCAATTGGGACAATCAGCGCTCTTTGCCGGACACGAAACTGTTAGCGAGCGTGATGGGACACACAAGCCAAACCAGTTGTAAAAAAGTCGGGTCAATAAGGCTGTTCTGCAAACTGTCCTGCTTGTGATGCAACCTGGTTTTTGGAGAATTTTTATGCGCTCTTTTTTGCTGATTATCCTCGGGTTTGTTTTGGCACTGACCGCTTCGGCATTTGCGCAGGAAACAAGCGGCAAAACCGACCCGCAGGCGATTGGGGACCTTCGCATCGCCACCGGACAAAAAGACATAGCCAGCGCCTGGCTGATCGCGCCAACCACCCGTTACCCACATTTCATCATCGGGTCGAAATATGAGCCGTCCGGGCTGCGGGTAAAGTTGGCCAATGGCAAGGTGCTTACGCTGATGCTTGACAAGGATCAGGTTTTTGAGGACCGCACCCCGCGCCTGGCCGATCTCAATGGCGATGGCCGCGACGAGATCATTCTGGTCTTGACCTCGCTTACCAAAGGGGCCTCACTGGCCGCCTATTCGGTTGCGGGGGACAAATTGGTGCTGACGGCAAAAACCGATTTTATCGGACGGGCGTTTCGCTGGCTCAATCCGGCCGGGATCGCCGATTATGACGGAGACGGCAGGCTCGATGTGGCGCTGGTGCAAAAGCCGCATCTGGTCAAGCGGCTGGAAATGTGGTCGCTTGAAGACGGAAAATTCGTGCGCAGCCAAAGTATTGACGATGTTTCCAACCATCGCATCAACTCAAAAAATACCGATATGGCAGCCTCGGCGGATTTCAATGGCGACGGAATTGTTGATCTGGCGATTTTAAGCGGGAATTATACCAAGGTGCGCGTATTCAGCTTTGCCGGAGGGCGGGCAAAGGAAATCGGCCGTTTTGATTTGCCGGCCCCGGCAGATGGCGATTTCACCCTGGTCCGGTTCGCTCAAGGCTGGCAGTTGCGGGTGCCGCTGCTCAACATTGCCGACTACGCCTTGAACCTGGCTCTTTGAAATTTTTGGCGGGGATTTTTTTACCGTTGCGTGTTGACGCCGGGGTGGCGGGACGTAAAGGGTAGTGCAAAAGCACTCCGAATTACGAACGAAAGAAATCCATGCCCATTATCAACCGAATCGCCCAGTTCCACGATGAAATAGCCGCCTGGCGGCGCGATATACATCAAAACCCGGAACTGCTTTATGATGTTGAACGCACCGCGAACAAGGTCGCCGATCTGTTGAAAAGCTTTGGGGTTGATCAATTGGCAAGAGGCATCGGGCGTAGCGGGGTTGTCGCCATCATCAAGGGAAACAAGGGAAATAGCGACAAGGTTATCGCTTTAAGAGCTGATATGGACGCATTGCCGATATTGGAGGCGAGCGGCAAGCCATATGCCTCAAAAACCCCCGGAAAAATGCACGCCTGCGGTCATGACGGCCACACCGCAATGCTGCTCGGGGCGGCAAAATATCTGGCGGAAACGCGCAATTTTGCCGGCAGTATCGCTGTTGTCTTTCAACCGGCAGAAGAAGGGGGCGCGGGAGGCAAGGCAATGGTTGACGATGGTTTGATGGAAAAATTCAACATCAGCGAAATATTCGGCATGCATAATTTTCCCGGCATTCCGGCCGGCCAGTTCGCCATTCGCGAAGGCGGGATAATGGCGGCAACCGACGAATTCACCATCAATATCAAAGGGGTGGGCGGGCATGCGGCAATGCCGCACTTGACTGTGGACCCGATCCTTGTCGCCACCCAATTAACCAATACCCTGCAATCCCTGGTGTCACGCAATGTCGACCCGATCCAGTCGGCGGTCGTTTCGGTAACCCAGATCAACGCCGGAAAAGCGTTCAATATCATTCCGGCGACCGCCCGGCTTAACGGTACGGTGCGCACCTTGAACGAAGATGTGCGCGCACTGGTGGAAACCCGGATGCGCGAGATGGTGGAAAATTTTGCTCCCGCCTTTGGCGCAACGGCCGAACTTATCTTCAAGCGCGGCTATCCGGTTACCGTCAACGCCCGTGACCAGACCAGATTTGCGGTAAAAATCGCCAGCGAAATAGTTGGTGCCGACAAGGTCAATGACAATACCAACCCGGTAATGGGGGGTGAGGATTTTTCCTATATGGCCAATGCGCGGCCGGGCGCGTTTATTTTTATCGGCAATGGCAATAGCGCCGAACTGCATCAGGACAGTTATGATTTTAACGACGAAATCATTCCGACGGGATGCAGCTATTGGGTGAAGCTGGCCGAGACAGCGCTAGCGAGAGTTTCTTAAACGTAATTTACTTTGAGTGCTGGCGATCTATTTGCCTCATGGGGTAGTTTATCTGCCTCGCGCGCCGTTCGCAGTTTATATGCCTCGCGGGGCGCACCGATAAAACCATGACGGGCTAGAGCAAGATGCGTTCAGGTTGAATCGGAACGCCAAGCTCTAAGTCTTTGTTTTATCGCGTTTATCGAGACGGATAAGTGGTATCCCGTTCGATCGTTGAACGATCCACTGGATCGTTCAATTATTCGATCTCACTCCTGAAAACGCTCTAATTCCGCCCTATGGTTTTATCTGCCCCTGCGGCGGCGCGGCCAAGAAATTGGCCGGCTCGCTGTTCGCTCGCTAACGCCTTGATATTGACAAGAACCTAGGGTCAGGACCCTAAATCATGTCTGTGTCCGGCCTAAACCACCCGGGTCAAAAGCGGCTCTTTGGCAAAAAAGGCCGCCAGATTATCAACCACCAACTGGCCCATGGCAAAGCGGGTTTGATCGGTGGCCGAGCCCTGATGGGGGGACAAGACGACGTTTTCCAGCTTGATCAATTCATCGGGAACATTGGGCTCATCTTCAAAAACATCAAGCGCCGCCCCACCAATGCCCCCGCTTTGCAGCATCAAAACAAGAGCGGCCTGGTCAACAACCGTCCCACGCGCCATATTGACCAGATTGCCATTTGGCCCCAAGGCCGCCAGAACTTTCTGGTCGACCAGCTTTTCGGTCTCCGAACCGCCGGGGGTGGCAACAACCAGCCAATCGGACTTTTTGGCCATTTCCACAAGATCATCATAATAGACATAAGGCTGGCTGGTCTGTTTGTTGCGGCCAAAATAAACCACGCGCATTTTCATCGCCTGACAGCGAAGCGCAATTTCCTTGCCGATCCGGCCCAGCCCGACAATGCCCAGCGTTTTGCCAGTCAATTCGGTTTGCAGCGGGAAAGAGCCCTTTTTTGCCCATTTGCCCGTGCGCACATAGGCGTCGGCTGCGGGCAAGCGCCGGCACAGAGCAATCATCAGTCCAACAGCCATTTCGGCCATGGCGTCATTGAGCACATCAGGGGTGTTGGTGACCATTATTGCGCGTTTTTTGGCCTCTTTGATATCGATCCCATCATAGCCAACGCCAAAATTGGCGATCATTTTCAGGTTTGGTAATTTGTCCATCAAACCAGCATCGACCCGCCAGCCGGCGATCGCTTTTATTTCCGGGCCGGTTTTTTTCAGGAATTGCTCCCTGTCCTGCTGCTCATAAAGACGAAAAACATCAAAGCGTTTCTCAAGGCTCTCCTCGCAGGAGGCGAGCAGCTTTTGAGTTATCAGAACCTTTTTCAAAATCCAACCTCTCCCCAAATCCATATCCGGCAACCCGGCAAGCATAAATGACGGGCAAGCAGAAAAAAAGCCGGCAAAGGAGGTGGCATTGTCAAATTGATTGGCTAAACTTATCGGCGGGCATCCAGCGCAATAAAACTACGCTGAGAACAAAATAATGAGGGGAACCATGAACGATTTCATTCTGGCGATTGATCAGGGCACCACATCAAGCCGGGCGATCCTTTTTGACGGCAAGCAAAATGTGGTTGGGGTCAGCCAGAAGGAGTTTACCCAGATATTCCCTAAATCGGGCTGGGTCGAGCACGATCCCGAAGAGATTTGGCAAAGCGTTGTCACCACTTGCCGGCAAGCGATCAACAACGCCAAAATTTCCGCCCGCCAAATCGCGGCCATCGGCATTTCCAATCAACGCGAAACGGTGGTGGTGTGGGACCGAGAAACCGGAAAACCGGTTTATAACGCCATTGTCTGGCAGGACCGGCGCACCGCCAAAATGTGCGAAACCCTGAAGCTGGCGGCCAAGGAAAAAATCTTCACAAAAAAAACCGGCCTGTTGCTCGACCCATATTTTTCCGGCACCAAATTGCGCTGGCTGATGGAAAATGTCCCAGGGATAAAAGAAAAGGCGCGCAAGGGAAAACTGGCCTTTGGCACCATTGACAGTTTCTTGATCTGGCGGCTGACCGGGGGCGAGGTGCACGCCACCGACGCCACCAATGCCAGCCGCACCCTGATGTTCAATATAAAAACCAATGAATGGGATGAGGAACTGCTAAAAATCCTCAAGGTTGACGCCGAACTATTGCCTCAGGTCAAGGATTGCGCCGACAATTACGGGGTAACCAAGCCCGACCTGTTCGGGGCTGCGATCGCCATTCGCGGGGTAGCGGGGGATCAGCACGCGGCAACCATCGGCCAGGCATGTTTCAAGCCGGGCATGATCAAGGCAACCTTTGGCACCGGATGTTTTGTCGTTTTAAATACCGGAGACAGGCTGGTCAGCTCGAAAAACCGGCTTTTGAGCACTATCGCCTACCGTCTGGACGGAAAAACCACCTACGCGCTGGAGGGGTCGATTTTTGTCGCCGGGGCGGCGGTGCAATGGCTGCGCGACGGGCTGAAAATAATCAAGGACGCTGCTGAAACCGGCGATATGGCGGCCATGGCCGACCCCAATCAAAGCGTTTATATGGTGCCCGCCTTTGTCGGGATGGGTGCCCCTTATTGGGACGCGGAGGCGCGCGGGGCGATTTTTGGCATTACGCGCAATACCGGGCCCAAGGAGCTGGCGCGGGCGGCGCTGGAGGCGGTTTGCTATCAAACCAAGGACCTGATCGAGGCGATGCACAAGGACTGGAAGGGAAGTGGGAGCGAAACCATCTTAAGGGTCGATGGCGGCATGGTCGCCTCTGACTGGACGATGCAGTTTCTCGCCGATATTTTAGACGCGCCGGTCGATCGGCCGACAATTTCTGAAACAAGCGCACTTGGCGCCGCCTGGCTGGCCGGAGCCCATGTCGGGGTCTGGCCCAATCAGCGCAATTTCACCAAATCCTGGGCGCTGGAACATCAGTTCACCCCCCAAATCAAGCGCCGGCAACGCAATATCAAACTAAAGGGCTGGCAGAACGCGGTTGAGCGCACGCTAAGCAAGCGGAACTGATCTCAGGAAAGCCAGGCAGCGAAATCGCCGCCAAAAATCATGGCCCAATAAATATCGTGCCGGCCTTCGCCCTTGGCGGCGGCAAGGCCGAATTCGGTGAATTTGGGGCTGAGCAGGGTGCTGCGATGGCGCGCTGAAGCAAGCCAGCCGGCGATTGCCCCTTCAAGGGTATTTTGGCCCTCGGCCAGATTTTCACCCACCGCGCCCTGATAGCCAACCGCGGTTACCCGCTGGCGAAGGGCGCCGCCGACAGTATGAGAAAATTCTCCGGTCGCCGCCATCAGGTCAGCCTGCGCTCTGGCGGCAAGCTCGAGCTGATCATTATAGGCAAGAGGCTTGCGGCCATTGGCGGCGCGCACCGCGTTGATCTTGGCCATGACCAGATCGCGGGTGATCTCTTGGGGGCCGGTCTTGCCCTCGGGCAGATATTGCGAACATGCCCCGACAAGCGAAACCAGGCCAAGCGCCAAAACGGCGCGCCGGGAAACAATGATTTTGTTCATCTACAAGGCGCTCCCGGCAACGGGGTGTTGCAGCGCGACCATGATGCCGCGCAATTCAGCCAGCCCTTTCAAACGACCTACAATTGGATAGCCGGGCTGGCCGCCATTACGGCCAAGATCGGAAACGATATCCTGGCCATGATCGGGGCGCATCGGGATCTGGTGATCAGGACGCCCGTTTTTGCGCCGCTGTTTCTCCTCGGCCAGAATAGCGGCAATGATGGCCACCATGTCGGCGTCCCCCGCCAGATGTTCATCTTCAAAAAACGAGCCGGGTATCGCCGCATTGTCGCGCTTGACATTGCGCAAATGGACAAAATGAATGCGGGGCGCAAATTGTTTGAATATATCCAGAAGATCATTGTCGGGACGGGCGCCAAAAGAACCGGTGCAAAAAGTCATGCCGTTGGCCTCAATGTCAACAGCGGCAAAAATACGCTGATAATCCTGGGCCGTTGACATGATCCGGGGCAGGCCAAGCAGTTCAAAGGGCGGATCATCAGGATGGCAGCACAAGCGCATACCGAGTTTTTCGGCCAACGGGGCCACCTCGGACAGGAAATCAATCAGGTTTGAGACAAGTTGATCAGCGGAAATATTGCGATATTGATCCAGAAGATGGCGCACCTGATCAAGGGTCAAATGTTCGTTGGCCCCAGGCAGACCGGCAACGATGTTGTTGATGAGCGCTGATTTGTCCTTGTCGCTCATTTGCGGAAAGCGCCGGGCGGCGGCTGCAACAATTTCGGGCTCAAACGTCTCGCTGGCCCCATCCCGCTGCAACAGGTGAATGTCAAAAACGGCAAAATCAACAAGGTCAAAACGCATGGCGGTGCCGCCATTTGCCAGCGGCCAGGCCAAATCGGTGCGGGTCCAGTCCAGAACCGGCATGAAATTATAACAGATGGTTTTTATGCCCGCCGCCGCCAGATTTTCAAGACTGTGGCGATAGGAGGCAAAATGAAGTTTGAAATCACCGGTCTGTTTTTTTATGTCCTCGGAAACCACCAGGCTTTCCACCACATCCCAATTCAGACCGGTCGGGGTGCCGTTGGCGTCAAAGGCAATTTCCTGTTGGCGCTTTTTTATCTCCTGAGGGCTCCAGACAGCACCACTGTCGATATGGTGCAATGCCGAAACGATCCCCTCAACCCCGGCCTGGCGAATATGGGACAGAGGTATCTGGTCATGAGGGCCAAACCAGCGCCAGGTTTGTTTCATGAGATCAACTTTATGGTTGCCGCTTTGGTCATTGGATCAATCTTTTGTTTTCGGTTTCCTGAAACCCGCCTGTTTTACACCGGGCTATTTTTTACTGGGCCATTTCACCGCAAAAACGCGGGAAAGAGCAGATGGTAATTTTGCAAGAGCTTGAAAACCAACCCGTCGGCGCGAGACAGAAAAACCGGGTTTCCGGCGCCCTTGCGCCTGTTATGCAAACAAATTGGCTCATACCATTTCAATCCTCGTGAATGAGGCCATGACCTAGGGTCAGACCTCATTAATCTCGCGCAATTCTGTTTGAAATTAATGCGGCCTGACCCTAACAAATTCCCACCTCATAACCATATAACACAATCGCTGTAAACAGGCGGGCTTGTCCAGACCATCCACTGCCTGACAGAGTTCGCCCTGTTTATACCATTTGAGCCGGTGACTGAGTTCAGCCCCCAAACGGCAACAGCCCCAAGTTTCACTGATAAAGACAATTTGCGATAAATATTAACAGCAAAACAATCGGACGCGAAAACAAATCCTATTTTAGTGGATAAACCACAAATACCAGCCTGAAATGGTAGTAGGTCAAAGCGCCGATTTAATAAAAATCGTACTATTGTTTAAAAAATTACATTTACAGGTGAATAAGATATCGTCACAGTATCATATGGAACTACATTTCAAGGCTTGATGGCCATAAGTATGAATTCTCAAGCGAGCCGGGAAATAATGTTGCGGCACCGGAAAAAGGCGATATCGGCATGAATAGAAATCTCCTACTGCAAAGAATTGAAAACCCCAATGCACTCTCACGCCAAACCACAATAGGAAAGCAGGTGTTTAACCAGTTGCGCCAAGCTATCGTTCAACTGCAATTGCGGCCCGGAAACCTGTTGTCGGAAGCAGATGTCGCCAAGCAGATCGGCACCTCGCGGCAACCGGTAAGGGAGGCATTTATCAAGCTCGCCGATATCGGGCTGGTAAAAATAAAACCGCAAAGAGGGACTTTTGTAACCCTTATTTCAACCACTGACGTTGAAAAAGCTCGCTTTATTCGTGAAGCGATCGAAGTTGCAATAGTGCGCAAGGTGGCCATGAATGTTACCGACCAGGATATAACTGACCTTGAAAAACTGATCGAGCAGCAAAAAAAAATCAACGTCAGCAAGGATTATCCGAAGTTCTTGCAATTGGGCGAGGCGTTTCATGTGCGCATATCAAGAATTGCCGATTTCAGCGGCGCCTGGCGCGTGCTGGAAAATTCCAAAAGCCAGATCGACCGGGTGCGTTATTTGAACCTGCCGACAAAGGCGGGAGCCGACATGACAATCAGCCAGCATCAAGGGATAGTTGACGCACTGGCCACCCATTCACCTGATGTGGCGGAAAAGGCAATGGCCACGCATTTAAGCACAAACATCAATTCACTGGCCTCAATTGCCGCCAGCCATCCCGATTTGTTCGGAGATTAGGTCATGAACTCATAAACAGGGTCCAAATGGCGCTTAACACCGCAAAAATATAAGAAGGAAAAGGGCAAAAAGCGGGTTTAATACCCGGTTGAGACCTTTGACGAAGTAGATTGCAGCGGTTTCAGCGTCCTTCAGGATATGGCCAATTGCTAAGCCTAATCAAGTTGCAAGAGCTTGAAAACCAGCCCGTCGGCGCGAGACAGAAAA
>UOEO01000094.1_pt1 | contig 32701 bp, 28 predicted proteins | sample 1989881 | NCBI WGS metagenome assembly UOEO01 (sample SAMEA4712198, study PRJEB27164) | hydrothermal vent metagenome | biome: marine basaltic hydrothermal vent biome; feature: marine hydrothermal vent; material: mineral | place: Pacific Ocean | collected 2011-06-14/2011-07-23 | depth 1691 m
CCATGCCGGATTCCTCTTCGGCGAATTCTGGGGTATATTGTTTGAGATGCTCAATCAGCTGTTCGGGGGTGACATTGGTCCAGTCACGGATGAAATCGGCGTCATAAAGCCCTTCATTCATGATCACATTGCACATGGCCAGAACAATCGCGGCGTCAGTTCCCGGATATGGCGCGAACCATTCATCCGAATAGCCGGCGGAGTTGGACAGGCGCACGTCAAAGGTGACCAGCTTGGCGCGGTTGTTGACCCGGCCATCAACGAGGCGCTGTGAGTTGGGGTTCATGAAATAGGCGGCTTCCAGAATGTTGGAGCCGAAATTCAGGATATATTTGGTATTGGCCCAGTCGCAGCTTTCAATGTCCGGGCCCCATGCCGGCTCCAGACCGACCTTTTTGGAAGCTTCGCAGATATTGGTATGGTTGATGGTCGAGTTTGACCCCATTGCATGCATGAAACGGCCAACGGCGCCCCCGGTTCTGTCCCGCCCGTATTTGAAGAAAATCTCGTTGAGAATTTCGGGCTTGTTCTCGTCCTTGGCGCGGGTGATGACCGCGCGCAGCTTGTCAGCCAAAAGGCTGGTGGCCTCGTCATAGCTTATGCGGGTCCATTTTCCCTCACCGCGTTTGCCGGTGCGCTTTAACGGGGTCATGATCCGGTCGGGATCATAAATATGCAGGAAGCCGGAATTACCCTTTGCGCAAAGTTTTCCGCGCGTGTTGGGGTGATCCATATTGCCCTCGAGCTTGACCACGCGGCCCTTCTCGATATAGGCGATACCGCCATCCTCGATATTGCAGGCAAGGCAGGTATAGGGCACCGAGGAGCGTTCCTTGCCGGTGACGCTGGAATAGTCCTGGCCCCCGAGGGTTTGTTCCATGGCGGCGAGGCGGGTTGAGGCGACTGCGCCAGCAATGGCTGCGGCGGAAGTCCCTACTTGCAGGAACCCGCGACGAGAGATTTTGATATGCTTGTTCATTGTCTTTCCTCTTCCCGGATTAGTAGTAGAGTTGGGGCATCTGGCCAGCCAGAAGCAGAACTTCACGGAAACTGTAAGCGCCGACGGCTCCAAGAATTCCCGCAATCATGACCGCGGTATAATTGTGCGCCAGTTTTGGCGGGATCAGCAGTGCGAGCGGGGCAATTATGCCGACAATGAATGTCAGCCCCCAAAAGGACATCGAGAAATCCTGGTTGATGATTTCCAGCAATTGCTGTTGTTCGGCAGACCCGTAAAGCATGGTAATAAAGATGCTCAGGAACAGCAGCAAAGTGATCCCGATCGAAAAATAGAGGCAGATGCGCAACAGTTTGGTAACAGACGCATCGGTGCTGCCGGCGAGCATTCTTAAAACCGAGACGACGGCAACCCCGGAGGTGATGGAAAGTACGACAAACAGCAGCGGAATTGCCGGGCTTGTCCACAATTCGCGCGCTGTTTGCACCATCAGGTCCATGCCGGTGTAAATGGGCATGGTCAGCGCCAGAAGCGAGCCTGAAATAGCGCCCCATTTGGTCATTTCGGATTTTTCGGTGAAGACGCCATAGAGGAAGGCAAGCATGCTCAGGCCAAACAATGGCAGGAACAGGGAGCCCCAGGACAGGGGCGAAGTCCAGTGGAAATAGATCAGCGGATAAAGGAAGCGCGCTGGTTGCCCGATATCCAGAATGAGCAGCGGTGCGCTGACGCCGACCAGAATAAGGGCGACGATTGTTCCGCTTTTTTGAAAGCCCTTGAGCGGGGCGGCAACGGAGCCGAAAACGTTCGGGGAGGCGGCCGCCACAAAAACCATCCCGGCGGTGCCGATCAGAAAAAAGTAGATCGCCAGCATTTCCGGCCAGGGGGCGATGTTGTATTGCATATACTCAAACATGTTGTTGTCTCCCTATCAATGCACGCCAGAGAAATACTTGCTGCCGCCATTGTGGCGATAGAAAGCTTCTGCGTCTGTTCTTGCAGCGGCGGATTTAGGTTCTGAATATACCTGTTCGGTACTGCCGCGATCCGGTTTTATGTAATAAACCTGCGGCTTGGTGCCTTTTGAGGCTTTGAGAACGCTGGTTTTGTGGGTGCCGACCAGGCGGGCAACTTCGCTGTTGGGATCGTTGATGTCGCCAAAGATGCGCGCGCGGCCAAGACAAGTCTGCACACAGGCCGGCAGCAGGCCTTTTTCAACACGGTGCTGGCAGAAAGTGCATTTATCAACGACGCCGCCGATTTTGACGCGCGAGCGGCTGTTGGGCAGCATGTGGCGCGCATTGTAGGGGCACGCCGCCATGCAGGTGCGGCAGCCGATGCAGCGCTCATAGCGTTGCAACACATAGCCCTCTTCGTGCTTGTAGGTCGCCTGGGTAGGGCAGTTGCGTACGCAGGGCGGGTTATCGCAGTGATTGCACAAACGCGGCATGAAATTTCTTCTCACGTTCGGGTATGTGCCGCTGTTTTTTACCTGAACCGTGGTGCGCCAGACACCGAGCGGCACGTCAAATTCCGCCTTGTCGGCGCAAATGCATGCCATACAGCCAATACACCGGCGAAGGTCGATAACCATCGCCCAGCGTTTCTTCCCTTTTACCCCTAGTGACGGGGGTGCCTGAAGGCCAATCGCCATGATTATAATCTCCCTATTCTTAGACAAGGCACCCGTTTTAAAAGGCGCAATGGTCCCGTATTTCGGGAAGCTGCGAGCTTTTTTCTGGAGCGCGCGCTGGTAGATCAAGAGTGAAGCGAAGTTGTTTTTTGTTACAGTTGCCAACCTGCTCAAAACTGTTCGGGTTTCCGAATAATCGGACAATCATGTTCGGATTTTCGAACAGTTCGGTATTTTTTGAAAACCTGAGGAGAGAATCAGGGCGCGCAATTCGAGGGGATTTCTCACCGGCAAGGCGGGGGACGGGCAGGAGCTATTCTTTTGTCTGGCCCTTGATGGCGTGTTTGAGCATTTTTTCCCACATGGTGGTGCGCGATATGCCAAGGGTTTGGGCCGCCTGGGAAACGTTGCCGCCGCGCGCTTTGAGGGCCAGTTCGATCTGGCGCTTTTCGGCGGCGTCGCGAACGACGGAAAGCTTGGCGATCTTGTAGTCGAAGCTGTGATCTCCAGGATCTTTGGCAAACAGATCCTCGGGCAGGATATAATGGTTCCTTGCCAGTGAATGAGCGCGCTCGATGCTGTTGCGCAATTCGCGCGCGTTTCCAGGCCATGAATGATCCATGAGGCGTTCCTGGGCCCCGGCGCTGAGTTGTTTGGGCTCGCCCCCGGAAAGAGCGGCGGCATCAAGCAAAAAGCGTTCGGCGAGCCAGATTATGTCGTCAACGCGTTCGCGCAAGGGCGGAATGTATATGGAAACCGTATTGATGCGATAATATAAATCCTGGCGGAACCGGTCCGTTTCAAGCAGGGTTTTGATGTCGACAATGCTGGAACAGATAATTCTTGCATGAAAATGCACCGGCGTCGGGTCGCCAAAATGAAAAAATGTCTCGTCCTCCAAAAGGCGCAGCAGTTTGGGTTGCAAGGAGAGGGCAAGGTCGCCGATGCCATCCAGATAGAGCGTGCCTTTTTGCGCCTTTTCGGCATATCCGCGATGCAGCCGCGCCTGATCGCGGCCAAACAATTCAATTTCAGTGGCGCTTTGAGGAATTGTTGCGCAATTGATCGCCATGAAGGGGGCGGCGTCTTCGGCGGAAAGTTCATGCACGAAATGGGCGCACACCTCCTTGCCGACCCCGGTCTGGCCAGTAAGAAGAACCGGCATTGGCGTGGCGGAAACCCGTTTTAGGGTGCTTTCAATCTCCAGCATTGCCGCGGATGGACCAAGAACGCCCCGGGCCTGTCGCAATTCCCTGGTGGGAACCAGCGATGAGATGCGCTGGAACAAATCCTCCAGTTCAAAGGGTTTTGTCACATAGTCGCCGGCGCCATTTTTCAACATGCTGACCGCCTGCTCGACATCGCCATAAGCGGTCATGAACAAAAACGGGACGACAGAACGATAATGGCGCGCCTGGTCAAATATCTGTTCGCCGCTCATATCGGGCAGGCGGATATCGCAAATGATGATGTCCCGGTTGGCGTGGGGCAGGGCGGACAGCCCCTCGCTACCCGATGACCACCAGATCACATCGGCCCCTTCAAGGCTCAAAGCCTGTTCCAGGGATGCCCCCATGATCGGGCTGTCTTCGATAAGACCAATTTTCAAACCTTCAAGCTGCATGTTTGATCGTGGTACCTTTTAGCATGAGATCTACAACAACAAGCGCCCCATCATTTAAATTTGAAGCCTTGATTTGTCCACTCATGTCCTGCACGAGACGGCAGATCACCCAAAGTCCAAGCCCGGCGCGCTCTTCAAGGAGAATTTTCTTTTTGTCCCGGTTTTCGTTCAGGCATTGCAAAATCTCATCGGGTATTGGTGCGCCGCTGTTTTCAACAATAATGTGTAACATGTTTTGTGATGTGCTGGAGCTAAATGAAACAGATCCGCCCCGTCCGGCGGCATTGGATGCATTGAGCAACAGGTTCAGGGTAACCTGGCGCACGCTGGTTCCATCAATTCCAAGTTCGCCGCGCCATGTCATTTTCCAGGCCAGGTTCTGGCAGCGTCGGTTGATTTCGGGGCGCAACAACCGTTTCAGGTCATTAAAGTCTTTTTCGCAAAGGTTGCGCTTGGTTGAACGGTTGCGATAGGTCGCCAATGCGGTTTGAACCACATCCCCGATGCTTTTCAGGCCGCGTTCGAGCAGATTGATGGACTTTTTTTGAATCTCGGGCTTGTCCCGGTGGCGCTTGAGGGTTTCCAGAACATTGAGCATTCCGCCCAGCGGGTTGTTGATTTCGTGAGCCATGGCGGCGGTCAGCCTGCCCAGACCGGCCAGTTTTTCCTCTTCGTGCAGGGTGGCGGCAAGGGTGTCTCTTTCATTGACCGCCCGGATCATGGAGTTGTAGCTGTCAAAAAGTGCCGAAATCTCCTTGCTCGACCGGTTCATGTCGGTCGCGGAAATCTCAAGGAAACTGCCATCCTTGGCCTGGTCTAGATGTTCGCTCAAAATTTGCATCGGACGGGTCATGCGCCGGGTCAGCAAATAGCCAAATGCCGCCATTAGTATTGTAAAGATGGCGCTGGTGCCGATCAGGGCCAGCCGGACATTGTTGCGTTCGCTCAATTGCTCGGAAACATCAAGGGTAACCACCAGCTTGCCAATCATTTGGCCCTGAAACTCCAGATTTTTGACCAGGCGGACAATCGGATTGCCGGCGACGATCCTGATCTTGCCATAGGCAATGGCGCTTTCCAGATAGGATTTTGGAATAAGAGAGCCGGTTGGAAGCTGTCCCGGATCGGAGGCGGCAAGGATAGTGTTGCCGGAGCCTGCGACTATGGTTGAAATGATTTTTATGTTTTCATACTGCGCGTTTGAGCGCTCGATGGCGTCAAACGCCTCCCAGATGTCATCGCGCAGCACGTAGGGCAAAACGGATGTGGTGAGCCCGTCCAGATAGGAGCCTGAAATTTCATTCAGATATTGATCCTGGATTTGTGAAAGACTGGACAGCACCCGTTCGGTGACAAGGGTGCCAATGGCAATCATGAGAACCGCTACTGTCAGCGGTATTTTCAGGGAAACCGGCCAGGAAACGGGAAGTATATTGCGCAGTTTCATCCAAAGTCCTGAACTTTTTGCATGAAAGCGGCGATCTTTTTAAAGTCGCTGCCTTCGGGCGGGCCGAAACTATCCAGTTTCAACATGCCCAAAATCTGTTGGCCCTGCGCATCCTTGTGCATATTTAAAACTGCTGTTTTGATGATGTCATATTCAGGGGTGCCAATACTTGCCTTGGGGGCGGCAATCGGGGGGAAACCGAGCCAGTCCGATTTTGTGATCACCGATGTGTTTTGTGTCAACTCCGGTTCGATCTGGCTTAAAACCTCCCAGACATAGCCGTCCACACTGCCGCTTTGCGCCAGTTTTGCGGCAACCGCGCGCACCACATTGCGATGGCCATAGGCAAAAAAGGTTTTGGAAAAATATTCGTCCGGGTGCATCTGACGATCCACCAAAAGGGCGGAGGTGACCAGATAACCCGAATTTGAATCCGGGTCGGAAAAACAGTGCAGGTCGCCGCGCAGATCATCTATGCTCGCCGCATTGCGCCCGGCGGCCGCGATCAGATAGGCCTGATAAAGCGGTCTGCCGCGCCAGAGGGGAACGCTGAGCAGTTGCAGGTCATCTTTGAAACGAATGAACGGGTAACCGCAAATCCAGGCAGCATCCAGCCGCCCGGCCACCAGCAGGGCGGTGATTTCCTGATAGGTGCGTTTTTGCACCAGTTGGACCCGGGCCCCCGTCACCCGTCCGAAATACTCCTCCAGAGAATTGACCAACGCCAGATCGTTGGACAAAAACACCGGCGTCAGGCCAAAACGCAGCACCAGTGATTGCCCCAGAGCCGGGGCCGCCAGAGCCGCTGTCAGGGCCAGGGAGGTTTTCAGGAAGCCTCTGCGTTTCATATTGCTCTCTTTTCGGTGCAATTATTGGCGGTGACGGCGCGGTTTCATGAAAGGAAATACTGAATATAATTGCCAGTCAAGGTGTTTTATGGGCTTGAACAGAATGGTCTTTCATATATTCATGAAATATGGAAAATTTAATTCTGCACAGACTTACGGCCCTGGGCCACCCAAAACGAATGGCGGTATTTCGTCTGCTCATGCGCCGCTATCCGGATAAAGTATCCGCGGGCGAGCTGGCGCAGGCGCTGGGGTTCAAGGCCAGCACATTGTCGGTTTATCTGGCGGTATTGGCCCGGGCCGGGCTGGTGGACAAAACCCGCGCCGGCACTTGGCTGCTTTATCGGGTGCAACTGGATGCGGCGCGCGAAATCATCGATTATCTGTTTTTTGATTGCTGCCGTGGCCGGGCGCATCTTTGTCCAATACTTGATCCGGGCCAGGCAAAAGGAGCCCTCATGATGCCAGAGCGCAAACACAATGTCATTTTCATTTGCACCGGCAATTCGGCGCGCTCGATTCTGGCTGAAGCGATCCTGCGCCATGAGGCGGGGGAGCGGTTCAATGCCTATTCCGCCGGCACCCGCCCCGCCGGGGCGCCCAATCCTTTCGCCCTGGAGCTTTTAAAGGATATGGGACATGAGACACGCAATCTGCGCTCCAAATCCCTTGATGAATTTCAAGGCGCGGATGCGCCAAAGATGGATTTTATTTTCACGGTCTGTGATGCCGCGGCCAATGAGGAATGCCCGCTCTGGCCCGGCCAGCCGGTCAGTGGCCATTGGGGGATAGCGGACCCGGCGGCGGTTTTGGGCACTGATGCGGAAAAACGCCAAGCCTTTGCCCAGGCCTATGAGCGCATGCAGGCGCGCATAGGCGCCTTTATCGCGCTTTTTACGACAGGGCTGGACAAAGCGGATCTGCAACAACAGATCGATAAAATCGGCGCCATGGAGCAGATGGAACAGGGTGTTTCTGGAGACGGATAAGCGGTATCCACTTATCGAAGAAAACGCTTTATACCACCATCACCTCTTCAAGATGCTTGCCGATTTTATCGTTGGGGGTTTTGGTCAAATCCTTGGCTAGTTCGGCATAGATGATTTCGCGCACCGGCTCTGAAAGGGATTTTCTTAGATCGCCCAGCGCCCGTGGGGCGGCAATCAGAACCAGGCGGTCAAAGGCGGCGCTGGTTTGTTTTTCGTTTAGAACCCCGGCCAGCATGGCCATGAAATCAGCCTCCCTTTTGGCGACCGGATCCGTTTTGGGCTCAATGGCTGAGCGCGATGCGCCGTTGGAGGCAAAAGCGCGCCCCGGCTTGTCGGCCATAATCTCGGATGATTTGAGTCTTTCGGCGGAAAATTCCATGCCCTTGAGCGCTGCAACCCCGGATCCGAGGCCTTTATGTTCAAGGATGCGGGCGCGGGCGCCATCAGCAATCAATATCCAAGTGATGACAGGTTTCATTGTTATGTCCTTTTTTTTTCGCTCTTGTTGTCAGCCAATCGCCAAAATTGCAATTTTGCAACCACAATGGATATGGGTGCGGTTTTTTGCCAAGACAAGCAGGCAAGACAAATGCGCTTTATCAAAACCAGTTGCCGGGTGATCAAATTGTTTGATTGGCCGGGGCGGGGGTGTGCTGTTAGGAGAAATGGCGGTCATCTGGGCTGCAAGGTTTTTTTTGGGAAATGCAAATGTTGCCTGGCAAACAAAAATTGATCAACAATAATTCCAAAGCGCCCTTTGTCCTGGGGCCGGGAGTGCTGGCGGCGCTGGGGGCCTATGGCACCTGGGGCCTGTTTCCGTTGCTGTTTCGGCTTTTGGACGGGGTCAATTCCCCGACCATTGTTGCGCACCGGGTGGTGTGGTCGCTGATTTTTGTCGGCATTATCCTGAAATGGAACGGACGGTTTGGCGAGGTTTGGGCGGCGTTGAAAAACCGACGCACGCTGATGCTGATTACATTGTCGGCGGCATTGTTGGCCGCAAATTGGCTGATATTCATCTGGGCGGTGGAAACAGATCGGGTGTTGGAGGTTTCCCTTGGCTATTTCATCAATCCGCTGGTCAATGTGGCCTTGGGAATGGCGTTTTTGGGCGAGCGCCAGAACCGCTGGCAATGGCTGGCGATAATTATCGCCATTGTGGCGATGGTGGTGCAAACGATCGGGCTTGGCGCTTTTCCGGTGGTTTCGGTTGCCCTGGCCTTGCTGTTCGGGGGCTATGGTTATTTGCGCAAGACGGTTGATGTCGGCTCGGCTCCGGGCCTGTTTGTTGAAACCCTGGTCATGGCGCCGGTGGCGCTGGCCTATCTGGCCATTACATTTTCCAGCACCGGGATTGTTGCTTATGCGGACCCGGTGAAAATGACCTATCTGGTTTTGACCGGACCGGCGACGGCGGGGGCGTTGTTGATGTTTGCCTTTGCCGCGCGGCGGTTGCGCCTGACCACCATCGGCATGTTTCAGTATATCGCCCCGAGCATGCATTTCGCCACGGCGGTGTTTTTGTTCAATGAACCTCTCAATTCCATTCAATTGTTGAGCTTTGTCATGATCTGGGTTTCTCTTGGCATATATTCATTTGATTCTCTGCGCGCGCGGGCCAGAGGGGCCGCCAAGGCGGGTATCAAGGGGGACGTCAAAAGGGACGCCGAAATCGTTAAAAAAGTGATTTTATGATGGTTGAATTTATTGCCGCAAAAAAGAAACAAGGCCAGGTGGCCGGAGTTTACGCCGCCTTTGGCCAGGGGTTTGTCAGTCAGGAACAGGACGTGCTGACCCTTGGTTTTGCCGGTATTGAAGGAGACAGGCATGGCGGGACGACCCGCCTGTCCAATTCACGCGAACCATGGCATCCTCGCGGCACAGAAATGCGCAACGAACAGCAGGTTTCGCTGCTTTGCCAGGACGAGCTGGCGCAACTGGCGCTTGATATGAAAATAGATCAGCTCAAGCCGGAATGGATCGGAGGCAATATTTTATTGTCGGGAATTGAGTATTTCTCGCTGTTGCCGCCGCGCACCCTGTTGATGTTTGAAGGCGGGGTGACGATCAGGGTTGATGGCGCCCGCGGGCCGTGCCGCAAGTCGGGCCACTCGATCGCCAGCCAGTTTGCCGGGCGCGAGGAGCTTGAATTTGTGTTCCCGAAAATTGCCCGGCATCGGCGTGGGCTGGTCGGCTATGTCGAGGTGCCAGGCCAGATAAAATCCGGTGAGACGGTGGTGGCGCGGATTTGGGAGCAGGCTATCTATCCGGGCTGAATAACCGGCACATCCTGTTTATGAGTGAGTGACTTAAGGCGGGTTTGGCCGGCGGTCCTGATAATATCGGCGATCTGGTGGTACAATTGCGTGAACGGGGTGTCGTTATGCCAGACAAGATTTAGCATCCGGCAAGCTCCGGGGGCGGCCAGGGGCATGATCTTGATGCGCTGGTCGGCGGCTTCTTTTTCCAGGCTGATCGTGGGCAAAAGAGTAACCCCCTGACCATTGGCGACAAATTCGACAATGGTTGAAAGCGAAGTGGCGGCAAAGCTGTTTGCGCTTTGGCTTTCGCTCAGGGCACACGCGGCGATGGCCTGATCGCGCAAGCAATGTCCTTCGTTCAAAAGCAGGATTTGTCCGGGCTCTATTGCGTCAAGATGAACCGGCGCATCAAGGCTGTGTTGGCTGGCGGGAGCGGCCAAAACGAACGGGTCGGCAAAAATTTCGGCAATGGCGAACCCGGCTCCGGCAGGTGGTTCTGTTGCTATCAGGCCAATATCAAGATCACCATTATCAATGGCTGCAAGCAGGGTTTCGGTGTGGTTTTCACTTATGGCCAGCTCCAGTTCGGGCAGGGCCAGGCCAAGGGCCGGGAAAACAACCGGCAGCAAATAAGGGGCAATGGTTGGGATCAGGCCAAAGCGCAAGGGGCGGGCGGGCTTGCCGTCATGGGCCAGGATATGGGCCGAAAGGTCGTCAACCTGCTTGATAATTGGTTCGATGCGTTGGAGAAACTCGCGCCCGAACGGGGTCGGGCGAACCGTTTTGTCATCGCGCTTGAAAATCCTGGCACGGCATGTGTCCTCGAGCAGGCGTATCTGCTGGGACAGGGCGGGTTGGGTGATATGGCAGCGGGCGGCGGCGCGGCTGAAATGCGCCTCCCGGGCCAGCGCCAAAGCGTAGCGCATTTGTTTCAGGGTTATCTGCATAATAAGAAAAACTAATAGAAAACCCAAGAATAATCAATTAGCCTTATTAAAAACAAGGGGCTACATTTGCTTTGGGTAAAGATTTTTCCAGGAGGTCATGATGACAAAACGACAAACCCTTACCACCAGCGCCGGCGCGCCGGTTGTTGATAATCAGAATTCCCTGACCGCGGGGCCGCGTGGCCCGGTGTTGATGCAGGACTATCATTTGATGGAAAAGCTGGCGCACCAAAACCGCGAGCGTATTCCCGAGCGGGTGGTGCACGCCAAGGGGTGGGGGGCGCATGGAACGCTTAGTATCACCGGCGATATTTCGCGCTATACCATGGCCAAGGTTTTGCAGCCGGGGACCAAAACCGCGATGATTGCACGCTTTTCCACCGTTGCCGGGGAGGCCGGGGCGGCCGATGCGGAGCGCGATGTGCGCGGTTTCGCCTTGAAATTTTATACCCAGGAGGGAAACTGGGATCTGGTGGGCAACAACACGCCGGTGTTCTTTATTCGCGATGCGCTGAAATTTCCTGATTTCATTCATACCCAAAAGCGCCATCCGCGCACCAATTTGCGCTCCAACAGCGCAATGTGGGATTTTTGGTCGCTGTCCCCGGAAAGCCTGCATCAGGTAACCATTTTGATGTCGGATCGCGGCCTGCCCACAACCCCGATGAATATGAACGGGTATGGCAGCCACACCTATTCGCTGTTCAATGAAAAGGGCGAACGCTATTGGGTCAAATTCCATTTCAAGACCGAGCAGGGGCATAAATACAATACCAATGAGCAGGCGGCCAAAATAATCGGGCAAAGCCGCGAGACTTATCAGGAAGCACTGTTCGGGACGATTGAGCAGGGTAATTTCCCACGCTGGAAAGTTCAGGTTCAAATCATGAGCGAAGAGGAGGCGCAAAAAACTCCCTACAATCCGTTTGATCTGACCAAGGTCTGGCCGCATGCCGATTTCCCGCCGATTGATATCGGGGTGATGGAACTTAACCGCAACGCCGATAATTATTTCGCTGAAATCGAGCAACTGGCCTTGTCGCCGTCAAACATTGTGCCCGGCATTGCCCATTCGCCCGATAAAATGTTGCAGGCACGGGTGTTTTCTTACGCCGACGCCCATCGTTACCGGCTTGGCACCCATTACGAGGCATTGCCGGTCAATGCGCCCAAATGCCCGGTGCATCATTATCACAAGGATGGGGCGATGAATTTCATGGGCCAGCAAAGCGGTAATGCTGATGCTTATTATGAGCCCAATTCGGTCAATGGGCCGGTGGAAAACCCGGCATTTAAAGAGCCGGCTCTGAAAATTTCCGGCAATGGTGATCGTTATGATCATCGTGCTGGCAATGATGATTATTCTCAGGTAACGGCTTTGTTCAACCTGTTTGACGATGGACAAAAATCGCGCCTGTTCGCCAATATTGCCCAATCGATGGCCGGGGTGCCACAAGAAATAGTTGAGCGGCAAATGGTGCATTTCGGTCGGGTTGCTCCCGATTATGAGGCCGGGGTGCGCCGTGCACTCAAGGCAGTATCTGAATAATTGGTCAGATTACCCTCTTTGATATGACAAGATGATTTCTATCCTGGCTCTCTTTTGTGGGGGCCAGGATTTTGTTTTCAGGCCGGGGTCGGTTACTGACTGGGTCAACAAGTTTTAATTAAATTTTAAACAGGCTTGATGCGAACTTGATGCGAACTTGAGATAATATTTAGCGCAACTATTCATTGGGCATTGCGAGCTGCCTGTCATTGTTGGCCAGACGAGCTAGTGATTTTATCAAATGGAGAATGGCTGAAATGAACAGTGACAGGAATGCATTCAGTTCTTTTCGCGCTCTGGAAGGAAATGCCGATTCTGTGGAACGCGATCAGTTGTTTCGCAATATGGCGCGTTTGTTTACCTATGTTTGCGATCGTTGCGATGATGAGCAGGTCGAACAATATGACATGGCGATGTGTCAGTTGGCGGAATTGGTTGAGGTTGAAGGGCGTAGCGAAGTGGCGCAGCTATTGGCGCCGCTCGAGAGGGCGCCGGGCACGGTCGTTGTCAAATTGGCCAATGATGAAATCGAGGTTGCCCAGCCATTGCTGGAATTTTCCAACGTGCTCTCCGACGATGACCTTATCGAAATCGTTTCGGCCAAATCCGAGGAGCACCGGGTGGTGATTGCCAGCAGGACCAGCGTTACCGAGCGGGTGGGGGACGCCATTGTTTCCCATGGCGGGCCGGCCTCGCTCACCAAGCTTGCCGGCAATGAAAACGCTGAACTGGGCAATGAAACGCTGGTGCGGCTGGTGGAAAAAGCCTCCGCTGACACCCAGATCGCGAAAAATCTGCGCGGGCGCAAGGATGTCGACTGGGAAAAACTGCACGGCACGATCAGTGAGGTCGGAGCCAAGGTCTTGAAAAAGCTGGCGCTGGTTTCAAAGGATGTCGCCGCGGTGTCGCTGGAGCCGGTCAATGAGGTGGTGTTCAACCGGCTGCGCAACCGGGCCGGGTTCAATTCAATGGAATGGCGGGTGGCCTGGAACCAGGTCAAGGGTCTTAATGACCGGCGCAAACTGAATGGGGCGTCACTGGCCCGTTTCGCCCGCTTTGGCTATGGTCACCATCTGGGGGCCGGGATGTCGGTGATGCTGCGCATCCGCCAGGATGTTTTCGTCAGGTGGCTGGCGGGCCAGGATTATGTCGCCTTTACGGTGGCGGCAAAAACTCTCGGGGTCAGTCCGGATCTTTTTCAGCGCGCCCTTGAAATTCTGCCATGGCGCGATCTGCCGGATGAACAGGATATAAAAGACACCAGCGCGCGCTTTGATTCGCTTGAGCGCAAGGAAGCGGAAGGCATATTCGCCCTGTGGCGTGAACATACATTCCGTAAACGGGCGGGCAAAGGCACGCCGTCCCTGGCCGCAACCGGCACCTAAAGAGACAAAATTTGTCAGGGTGCGGAATTTGAGATAATACTGGACCCTGTGCCTCCTCATCATATAAAGAAGTCTTTATATGATTGGAGTTGCAGTTTGACTGATCTGAAAAATCTTGTGGGCCTGCTCAAGGCGGCGGGCGAAATAACCCGCATCCGCCTGTTGGCATTGCTGATGGGGGGGGAGCTGTCGGTCAAGGATCTCACCGATATTTTGGGCCAGAGCCAGCCCAGGGTTTCGCGGCATTTGAAAATGCTCAGCGATGCCGGGCTTTTGGAGCGCAATGCTGAAGGGGCCTGGGCCTATTACCGGTTAAGGGAAAACAGCGAGCAGGTGGCACTGGTGCGCCGCATGATATCGCGGATTGAAAAAACCGACCCGCAATTGCTTCTTGATAAATGCGCTTTGGAAAAAGTGCGCGCCGAGCATCAGAAACAGGCCGACGCCTATTTTGCCCAGGTTGCCCAAAGCTGGGACGAGTTGCGCAATATGCATGTGCCGGAAGCAGCGCTGGAAGCGGCAATTGTTGCAGCGGTCGGCGACGGGCGAATTGATCATTTACTTGATCTGGGGACCGGCACCGGCCGTATGCTCGAACTGCTCGAGAACAAATACGCCAAAGGCACGGGAATAGATTCAAGCCGTGAAATGCTGGTGGTGGCGCGGGCAAAACTGGCGGCGGCGGCAATTTCCCATGCCCAGGTCAGGCTTGGCGATATTATCAATCTGGATAAATACGCAGCTGTTTCGGACTTAATTGTTTTACATCAAGTGTTGCACTATTTTGACGATCCGGGGCGGATTTTGCTTGAGGCGCGTCAAAAGCTTGCCGGGGGCGGGCGGATGCTGGTGGTTGATTTTCTCAGTCATGATTTTGAGGTTTTACGAAGCGAACACGCGCACCGCCGTTTGGGCCTGTCGCAACAGCAAATGGAAAAATGGGCGAGCCGGGCCGGTCTTGAGGTGGTCAAAAGCGAAGAATTCCGCAATCAGGACAGCAAACAGGGGCTGGTGGTGTGTTTGTGGGTTTTGGCTGAATATGGCGGAAACAAAATTAGCGGGATTGAATTGAAGTGAAAAACAAGCAGAGCGCAATAGGGGAAACCGGGCAGGCAGGGCAGGCCGGGCGGCGCAAATTCGATATTTCGTTTGAATTTTTTCCGCCCAAGACCGAGGCGGCGGAAAAGCGCTTCTGGGCCAGTATGGAAAAACTCACGCCATTGAAACCGCGGTTTGTTTCAGTGACTTATGGCGCCGGCGGGTCAACACGTGAACGGACGTTGCGCATGGTGTCGTGCATCACCAAAGAGACGGGAATTGAGGCGGCGGCGCACCTGACCTGTGTCGGCGCTTCGCGCGGCGAGGTTGATGATGTGGTGCGCCAATATGCGCAAGCGGGGGTACATCGGATTGTTGCGATCAGGGGCGACCCGTCCGGCGGGGTCGGGCATGAATTTATTGCCCATCCTGACGGATACGCCAACGCCGCCGAACTGGTTAAGGGAATAAAAGCAATTGGTGATTTTGACGTTTCGGTGGCCGCCTACCCGGAAAAACACCCCGAAAGCGCCACCTGGGAAGACGAAATCGACAATTTGAAGCGCAAGATTGACGCTGGGGCCGACCGGGCGATAACCCAGATGTTTTTTGACAATGCGCATTATTGGCGGTTGATGGAACGGGTGGAAAAAGCACAAATTTCATTGCCGATCGTTCCCGGTATTCAACCGATCCACAATTTTGCCCAGGTGGCCTCGTTCGCCAAAAAATGCGGCGCCGATGTGCCCGATTGGCTGGCCAGCCGCTTTGAAGGGCTGGAGAACGACCCCGAGACCCAGGCGCTGGTTGCCGCCCTGGTTGCCGGGCAACAGGTGGCGGAGCTGGCCAATGGCGGGGTTAGCCAGTTTCACTTTTTTACCATGAACCATGCCTCCCAGGTGATGGCGCTGGTCAGGGTTTTGGATCAGGAGCCAAAAAACGATAATAACGCTTAGGTCATGTCCTGATGAACAAGATATCTGTTTGGCAACGGATTGCGAAAACGGCTGGATCACTGGTCAATATATTTGATCCGGACAATTGGCTGCCGGGCGGCAAGGACGCTGCTTTTACCCTGGCGCTGGTGGCGTTGTCGGCAAAAATGGCGGTGGCCGATGGTGTGGTCAGCGTTTCCGAGGTGCGCGCGTTTCGCGATATGGTTGTTATTAGCGAGCGCGATTTGAAACAGGTCGAGCGCTTCTTCATGCTGGCGCAGCAGGATGTCGCCGGGTATCGCTCTTATGCGCGCAAGGTACGTAAACTGTTTCAGAATAGCCCTGAAACGCTCGAACATGTGCTGGACGCATTGTTTTCCATTGCGGCGGCCGACGGGGTGATCCATGAGGGGGAATTTGAGTATCTCAAGAATGTCAGCGATATATTCGGGTTCGATGAGGCCAGGTTCGAGCAGATCGCGGCCCGGTTTCTGATAAATGACAATGGGGTTGATCCATATCTCGTCCTTGGGCTGGTGCCCGAGGCGACAAATAGTGAAATCAAACGGGTTTACCGGCGTCTTGTGTCCGAGCACCATCCGGACCGGCTGATCGCCAAGGGGGTGCCGGAGGAATTGATCTCGATTGCCACGGCGCGGGTTGCCGCCATCAATGCCGCTTATGACCAGATTGCCAAAGTTCGTGGCATTTGAGGTTTCCCTTTATCACTAAATCCTTTAAACAGCTTTTCGCCAGTTGACCGGGTGACCGCTCTCAAGCCCTTTTCGGGCCTGGGGGAGGAAAGTCCGGGCTCCACGGAAACACGGTGCCGGGTAACGCCCGGCGGGGGCGACCCCAGGGAAAGTGCCACAGAAAGCAAACTACCTCTTTAGGGCATTGCCCAAGGGGAAAAGGTGAAAGGGTGCGGCAAGAGCGCACCGCGGACCTGGCAACAGGGACGGCACGGCAAACCCCACCGGGAGCAAGACCGAATAGGGATGATGCGGGGGAAACCCCGGGCTGGTGTTTTCGCAGCTTGTCATCCGGGTTGGTCGCATGAGGTGTCAGAGCAATCTGGGCCCAAGATGAATGGTCACCACGCGTCAGGCAACTGGCGCCCTACAGAACCCGGCTTACAGGTCAACTGGCGCTTTTTTTACCTGCAAATTTTTACTCAGGGAAAATTCCCGGAACGGGGAATTATGTTTTTGGGAAACAAATTCTTAAAGCTCAAGAGGCAATATGAATTGAATTACCCGTAATATCGGGTTTTTTGCGTACCGGTCGTAGCCACCCGGGGGGTGCTTGCCCCTTTCTTTGGCCGCCGGAATTGGAGTTGCGTTGGGATAATGGGTGAAAAACACCTGATCAGCAAGGGTGAAGCCAAGGCGGCGCATACCCCGGTCATGCTCAAGCAAGTGCTAAAGGCACTGGCCCCGGTTGCCGACACCTTGATTGTTGATGCAACCTTTGGCGCCGGTGGCTATTCGCGGGCCCTGCTCAAGGAGGGGGCGAGCGTGATCGCGATTGATCGCGACCCTGGGGTCTTGCCGTTTGCCGAGGAATTGCTGGCCGGGTTTGGAGAACGGTTTCGCTTTGTTGCCGGGCAGTTTTCAAGGCTGGACGAACTGGTGCGAAACGCGGGGGAAAATTACGCCGATGCGGTGGTTCTGGATATTGGCGTTTCCTCGATGCAACTGGACGAGAAAAAGCGCGGGTTTTCGTTTGTTGGCGATGGGCCGCTTGATATGCGCATGAGCGGGCAAGGGCAAAGCGCCGCCGATATTGTCAACACATATGAGGAACGGGCGCTGGCTGATTTGCTTTTTGCTTATGGCGAAGAGCGCCGATCGCGCCGTATTGCCAAGGCGATTTGCCTGGCCCGGGCACAAAAACCTATTGAGACCACGCTTGAACTTGCTCGCCTGATCGAAAAGACCATCGGGCGCAAACCGGGGGCCAATCATCCGGCAACGCGCAGCTTTCAGGCGTTAAGAATTGCGGTCAACAGGGAAATGGACGAGCTTGTCAAAGGGCTTTTTGCCGCCGAGCGCCTGCTCAAAGAGGGGGGGGTGCTGGCGGTGGTCAGCTTTCATTCGCTTGAAGACCGGATCGTCAAACGGTTTTTTGACGATGGCAAAAGCGCGACAAGGGTTTCGCGCCACATGCCGCGCGGCCAGGAGGTTGTTGGCCGCTGGGGTGATGTTTCAAGGGCGCAAAAACCGGATAGTGAGGAAATTGCTGACAATCCACGAGCGCGCTCGGCGGTGTTGCGCTTTGGCCGGCGAAGCGGCCAGGAGGCACGAAAGACTTCATATGAGGGGCTTGGGGTGCCGGGCGGCAAGCTGATGGGTGCGCAATGATCAGGGGGTTGAATGTAATTTTGCTGCTTACCTCCATTTTCGCACTGGTTGGGGTTTATGCGATCAAATATGGCTCGGAAGATATTGCAAGGCAGAAAAACGAGCTGACGCGCACCGTCAGTCAGCAGCAAAGGCAATTGTCGGGCTTGCGGGCAGATTGGGCCTATTACAATCAACCCTCCTATATCGCCCCGCTGGTCAAGCGCCATGCGGCAGCGCTGGGGCTTGAGACATTAAAGGCCGAGCAGTTCGGCGCGATTGCGGATTTGCCGATGCGGCCTGAAAAGGCAAATGACGCTCAAATGAACGAATTGTTGAAAGCGCTGGACGCCGGGGTCGACCCGATCGGAGACAAATTGGCGGAGTTGGCCAGACAATGAGTATAAAAAGTGCTGATCTGACTATGCCGATTGCCCTTGAGGGCGGGCGCAAGGCGCGCAAAAACATGACCCGCGCCCGCATCAGTCTGGCTATTTTTGGCATATTGGTGATTTTTTCCATTATTGCCGGGCGGCTGATCCAGCTCGGGGTTGTTGATGTTACTCGTTTGTCCCCGGGCCAGGCGCGGGCGGCGATCACCGCCTCGCGGCCCGATATTCTGGATCGCAATGGTTTGGAAATGGCGCGCGATATTCGCGTTCCCTCGCTTTTTGCCGAACCGCGCCGGATCATAAATATTGATGAGGCGGTGGAAAAACTCAGCGCTCAATTACCTGATCTCAGTCCCAAATGGCTGCGCGAGCGGCTCGATGGCAAGGAGGGCTTTGTCTGGTTGAAACGGGAAGTGACGCCAAGGGAGCAGGAGAGGATTTTCAATCTCGGGATACCGGGTATTGATTTTGTTACCGAAAGCAAACGGTTTTATCCCGGCGGCAATGTCGCCGCCCATATTCTTGGTACGGTCAATGTTGATAATCAGGGTATTTCGGGGGTCGAGAAATTTCTCGACCGCCAGGATCTCAAAGTGCTGCAAAATACCGGGCTGGCGCGCGGGCGCAAACTTGAGCCGGTGAGCCTTTCGGTCGATTTGAGGGTGCAATATGCCATGCATGCCGAATTGACGGATGCCTTGGTGCGCTATCAGGCGATCGCGGCGGCGGGCGCTATTGTCAATATCAAGACCGGGGAAGTGCTGGCATTGGTCTCCTTGCCTGATTTTGATCCCAATGTGCCGGCAAGCGCCTTGCAAAAAGGGCGCTTTAACCGGATCAGCGGCGGCACGTTCGAACTTGGCTCGACCTTTAAAACAGTTACGCTGGCCGGGGCGCTGGATAGCGGTCTTGTCAAGATAACCGACAGTTTTGACGCCACCAAGGGGATCAGGTTCGGGAAATATCTGATTACAGATTTTCACGGCAAGGAACGGGTTTTGACCCTGCCCGAGGTTTATAAATATTCTTCAAATATCGGCACCATCCGCATCATGCAGCAATGGGGCAAGGAAAATTACCGGGCTTTTTTGACCAAGATCGGCTTTGATGATCCGTTAAAGATCGAACTTCCGGAAACCGCGCGCTCGAATATTCCGGCCAAATTCTCCGAAGTGGGGGCGGCCACCGCTTCCTTCGGGCACGGGCTGAGCATTACTCCGCTGCACATGGTTTCGGCAGTGGCCGCCTTCGTCAACAATGGAAATTATGTGCCGGCAACGCTGTTCAAGCGTACCCCGGCTGAGGCTGAAGCGCTTTACAAACGGGTGATTTCGCCGCAAACCAGCAAATATGTGCGCTATTTGATGCGCCTTAACGCGCTGGAGGGGTCGGGGCGCAAGATGAATGGGATCGCCGAAGGGTATCGGGTCGGGGGCAAGACCGGCACCGCGGACAAGGTGGTGGATGGCCGCTATGACAGCACCAGGAACCTCAATGCGTTCGTTTCGGCGTTTCCGCTCGATAATCCGCGTTATGCAATGATTATCCTTGTTGATGAGCCAAAGCGCGAGAATGCGCAGTCGGGCAATACTGCGGGCTGGAACGCGGGGATGGTTACCGGGCGGATTGTGCAAAGAATTGCGCCGCTGCTGGGAGTTTTGCCCAATTTCAGCAATATGGGCGATCTGGCGCTGGTTCCCAAGGAACTGGCGGCGCCGGCGCCACCGGATAATCTGGCGCAAGCCGGCGTTCCGATTGTAAATAATTAAAACAGAATTTTGGGGGCATTGCGATGTCGCATTTACTGTCTGATCTGCTGGACGGCGTGACGGATACGGCAATAGAGGAAAATGTTCGGGTTACCGGCATTAACTCCGACAGCCGCGCCATTGCTTTTGGCGAGGTGTTTTTCGCCTTGCCGGGCAGCGTGAGGCATGGCGATGAATTTGCCGCCATGGCGGTTGAGCGCGGGGCGCGGGTTATAGTTTCCGACCGGCCGGGGGTCGCGGGGGCCGCTGATGCCGGGGTCGCGACAATTGTAATTGATGATGTGCGCGCCGCCTATGCCAAAGCGGCGGCAAGGGTTTCAGGCCCGCCCCCGGAGATGATGATGGCCATTACCGGCACTAATGGGAAAACTTCGATCTGCTCGTTCGTGCGCCAGATATGGCAGGCGACGGGGATCAAGGGGGCCAGCATCGGCACGCTGGGGATTGATAGTGGCCAGGAAATTGTTTCAGGGCAGCTAACCACCCCGGACCCCTTGAGCCTGCACCGCGCCCTGGCCAAGCTCAAGGCAGATGGAATTGAGCATGTGATCATGGAAGCCTCCTCCCACGGGCTTGATCAACGCCGTCTTGACGGGATCGGCTTTAAAATTGTCGGCTATAGTAATCTTAGCCGTGATCATCTGGATTATCATCCCGACATGGCAGCCTATCACGACGCAAAACTGCATCTTTTCCGCCATTTGATGGTTGAGGGGGGCTCGGCGGTGATCAATGCCGATGATCCCGAGCATATGCCGTTTCTGTTCGGGGCTTTGGAGCGCGGAGCGACCCCGCTAACGGTGGGGGCCGAGGGCGCTTATATGGAAATCGGCGAAATAAAACGCGAGGGCTGGGGGCAAAGGGTTGCCGGGCGGCTGGTTGGCGAGCCGATGAATTTTTACCTGCCGCTGGCTGGTGAGTTTCAGGTCTCAAACGCCTTGATGGCGGCGGCAATGGCGATATCCTCGGGGGTCGACAAGGATCTGGCGATTGCGGCGCTGGAGCATCTGGAAGGGGCGCGCGGGCGTCTGGAGCGGGTTGCAACGCGCGGCGGGGCGGCGATTTTTGTTGATTATGCCCATACTCCGGACGCCTTGAAAACCGCGCTTGTGGCTCTACGCCCTTATGCCGCCAGTCGTTTGCATGTTGTTTTTGGCGCCGGGGGTGACCGCGACAAGGGAAAACGGGCGATGATGGGACGCCTGGCCAGCGAAATCGCCGACATGGTGATTGTAACCGATGATAATCCACGCACCGAGGACGCCGCGCTAATCCGCAAGCAAATCATGGCGGGGGCAACAGGAGCGCGTGAAATCGGCGACAGAAGCGAGGCGATTGGCGTGGCGGTAAAGGGACTTGAAAAAGGCGACATATTACTGATTGCCGGCAAGGGGCACGAGGATTATCAAATCATTGGCACCACCAAGCAGCCGTTTTCCGACCATGACGAGGTGGCCAAGGCGGTTAACGGCTGACAATGTCCGCTTTGTTTTCTATTGCTGAACTGCTTGCGGCCACCGGCGGGCGGGCCGAAAATATCTCGGCTGATCATATTTCGGGGGTTTCAATTGACTCGCGTGCTCTAAAGGCGCGCGCTTTGTTTGTTGCAATCAGGGGCGAGCGTTTTGACGGGCACCGCTTTGTTGGCGCGGCGATAAAAAACGGCGCGGTGGCAGCGCTGGTTTCCGAGGAAAATGCACCAAAACTTGCCGGTTTGCCGCTGATTATTGTGCCGGATACTCTAATGGGGCTGGTCGATATCGCCAAAGCGGCGCGCAAGCGCTCAAGAGCCAAGATCGTTGCGATAACCGGCAGCGCCGGCAAAACCACGACCAAGGAGATGGTTGCGGGGATATTGGAACGCGCCGGGCCAACCCACGCCTCCGTCAAGAGCTACAACAATCATTGGGGGGTGCCGTTAATGGTCGCCAACCTGGCTGAGGCGGCAAAATTCGCCGTTTTTGAAATCGGCATGAACCATCCTTGTGAAATAACGCCGCTGGCCAAACTGGTGCGCCCTGATCTGGCGCTTGTTACCAATGTTGGTGTGGCCCATATCGGCAATTTTGCCAATATTGACGAGATTGCCGAGGCCAAGGCGGAGATTTTTTCCGGTCTGGAGCCTGGTGGGGTGGCGATTTTGAACGCGGATCACGCCCAGCTTGCTATTCTGGTCACAGCGGCCAAAGCGCGCCGGGCCAGGGTAATTACTTATGGTTTTGCCGCCGATGCCGATATGCGCATCAAAAATTATCACGGTGATGAAAACGGCTCCAGCGCGCAAATTGTTTCCGGCGATGAGAAAATAGAAATTGGCCTTGTAGCTGCCGGCTCGCACATGATGGCCAATGCCGCCGGAGCGTTGGCTGTTGCCACCCAGTTGGGGGTTGCGCGTGCGACAAGTCTGGCGGCGCTGGCCGCTTTTGCGGCCCCGGCGGGGCGCGGACAGACCGTTCGCCTTGGCCCGGAAAAAAATCCCTTGCTGCTGATTGATGAAAGCTACAACGCCAATCCGTCCTCGATGCGGGCGGCTCTTGCGGTTTTTGCTGATATTGCTCCCCCTGTTGGCGGCGGGCAAAAAATCATGGTTGTTGGCGATATGCTGGAGCTTGGTCAACAATCACAAAAGCTGCACGAAGCGCTGTGCGCTGATTTGCGGCTGGCGGGAGCCGACAAGATCTTTCTCGCCGGGCCTTATATGCGGCGGTTGGCGGGGCTGCTTGAGGGGGAAATTGCCATTGGGGCCATGGCGGAAACGGGCGAAGAAATTAAGGATGCGGTGATGGAAAGCCTTGCTTACGGGGACGCGGTTATGGTCAAAGGGTCCAAGGGGGTTGGACTGGGCAAGGTTGTGCTGGCCATAAGGGAGCGCTTCGCCGCGGGCCAGGTAAGTTAAGGGTCAAATAGAGTTTTATGTTATATTTTCTTGAGCAGCTCGGAGACGGCTTTGGTGTCTTCAATGTTTTTCGCTACATAACTTTCCGTACCGGCGGGGCGGTTATGACCTCGTTGTTTTTTGTGTTTTTGTTCGGTCCGGGCATGATCAAGATGCTGGCGGTGCGTCAGGGCAATGGCCAGCCCATTCGCGAGGATGGGCCCAAAAGCCATATCATTGCCAAGGCGGGTACTCCGACCATGGGTGGGCTGATGATTTTGGCCGGCATGGTCGCCTCAACCCTGATCTGGGCCAATCTGGGCAATATTTTCGTCTGGGTGGTATTGTTCGTTACTGTCAGTTTTGGCGCCATTGGGCTTTATGATGATTATCTGAAAGTAAAATCCGCTTCGTCCAACAGTGGATTTGGCGGCAAGCAAAGGCTGATGCTGGAGGGGTTTGTCGGCCTGATCGCGGCGGTGATGCTGTCGCAATTGACCGAAGAGCCGTTTTCCACCTCGCTGTTTTTCCCCTTCGTCAAGGATCTTTCGATCAATCTGGGTTATTTCTTTTTCGTCTTTGGCGCGTTCGTGATTGTTTCGGCAGGAAATTCGGTCAATCTCACCGATGGGCTCGATGGGCTGGCGATTGTGCCGGTGATGATTGCGGCGGCCTGTTTTGGCCTGATCGCCTATCTGGTCGGCAACCAGACCTTTTCCGACTATTTGTTGATCAATTTCGTTCCCGGTACCGGCGAGCTGGCGGTTGTCGCCGGGGCGCTGATCGGGGCCGGTCTGGGGTTCTTGTGGTTCAATGCCCCGCCGGCGCAGATTTTCATGGGCGACACCGGCTCCTTGGCGCTTGGTGGGGCGCTGGGCTCGATCGCGGTAGCCACCAAGCATGAAATCGTTTTGGCGATCATTGGCGGTCTGTTTGTTCTGGAAACGGTTTCGGTAATTGTCCAGGTCGCTTCGTACAAGCTGACCGGCAAGCGGGTGTTCAAGATGGCGCCGATTCATCACCATTTCGAGCATCTGGGCTGGACCGAAAGTCAAATCGTGATCCGGTTCTGGATTATCTCGTTCGTTTTGGCCCTGATCGGGCTTTCCTCGCTCAAACTGCGCTAGAAAATCATGCCCAATCTGGCGCGGCTCGCTGTTCGTGCAGTCTATTTGCCTCGCGGGGCGTACCACATTTGCCACGACGCGCTAAAACCGCGCTGTGTCAAATGCTGCCCCTGCGGCGGCGCGCCGTACTTACGGCGGCTCGCTGTTCGCTCGCTACTCGGCTTGCGCCTCATTTCTTTTCCCATTCTTTGTATGGATACCACCCACGGCTGGGGTGCCGGGGACGGGAGCGAAGCGACCAACGGCGGCGCGAATAAAAGAGCTTCGGTTGGGGAAGTGGTAACTCTTGGTTTGGTAAACTGTGCTTTAAATTTACCATGTAAAAAGGGGAGCTGCCGCAATGGTGGTAGATGCCTTGATGTTTTCACGCGCCAGAAAAACCCCGATTGCCGAATGGTGGTGGACGATTGATCGCGAACTGCTCGGGGCGCTGGTTTTGCTTTTGCTCTCCGGGCTGGTGCTTTCATTTGCCGCAAGCCCGCCGGTTGCCGAGCGGCTGGGCCTGTCGCCATGGCATTTTGTCATCCGGCACGCAATATTTTCCGTGCCGACATTGGCGGTAATGATTGCCTCTTCGTTCATGAACATGCGCCAGGCGCGCCAGTCAGCATTATTGATAATGGTTGTTTCCTTGATATTGCTGGTGGTGGCGTTGCGTTTTGGCATTGAAGTCAAGGGGGCGCGGCGCTGGATCGAGTTTTTTGGCCAGAGCATTCAACCCTCCGAATTCGCCAAACCGGCTTTTGCAGTGATTGCGGCGTGGTTGTTTGCCGAAAAAATGGTTCATCGCGACATGCCCGCCCAGTTGATCGCCTTTATGCTGATGGTGACAACGATTACGCTTTTGCTGTTGCAACCTGATTTCGGGCAAACGGTTCTCATAGTTGCCACCTGGGCGGCGCTGTTGTTTCTTACCGGAATTTCCTGGTGGTTGATCATGGCCCTGATGGGGTTGGCCGGGGGCGGTGCGGTTTTGGCCTATTATGTGTTTCCGCATGTGGCGCGCCGGATCAACGGTTTTATAAACCCGGAAAACGGCACCAGCTATCAGGTGGATAAAGCCATTCAGTCGCTGCTTGAGGGGGGCTGGTTCGGCCGTGGGCCGGGCGAGGCGATCGCGCGTCGTTATGTGCCTGACGCCCATGCCGATTTTGTCTTTTCCGCCGCCGCCGGAGAATTCGGCATATTGTTTGCCCTGGTGCTGGTCGGCCTGATCGGGTTCATCACCATTCGCGCCCTGTTTCTGGCGCAACAGCAAACCAGCCTGTTTGCCCGCCTGGCCGCCAGCGCGCTTGCTATTCAGTTCGGTTTGCAATCCGGGATAAATCTGGCGGTGAACCTTAATCTTATTCCGCCCAAGGGCATGACATTGCCTTTTGTTTCCTATGGCGGCACCTCGATGGTGGCCAGTGCTTTTGGCATGGGGCTTATTTTGGCGCTGACCCGGCGCAAGCCCGAGGAAAGATTAAAGACCGGGCTGCCTGCCTATCGATCCTCTGGCGAAACGCTGCAAGGGACGCCGCAAAAAACATGAGCAGGTTCGTTTTGATGGCCGGTGGAACCGGCGGGCATTTGTTCCCGGCAATGGCGCTGGCTCAGGAGCTTGTTCGGTGCGGCCATGAGGTTCATCTGGCGACCGACAAGCGGGTTGCTTCCTATGGCGGAAGTTTTCCGGCAAAACAGACCCATATCATTGCCGCCGCCACCCCGTCTTTAAGGAACCCGATCAAATTTGCCGGGGCATCGCTGACCATTGTGCGCGGTATTGTTTCAGCCTATTTCATGCTCGGGCGGATCAGGCCGGACTGTGTAGTGGCGTTTGGCGGCTATCCATGTTTTCCGCCATTTGTTGCCGCCTCGATGCGCTTCATACCGGGAATTTTGCACGAGCAAAACGCGGTTCTGGGCCGGGCCAACCGGGCGTTGGCGCGGTTCGCCAAAGTGCTGGCAACCCAGTTTGAAACCACGCGCGGGGCGGAAAAGTTCAAGCTTGAAAAAATCGTCACCGGCAATCCGGTGCGCGATCAGGTTATTGAGGCGGCCAATATCCCCTATCCTGAAATCAGCGAAAAAACCACGCTCAAATTGCTGGTCTTTGGTGGTTCGCAAGGGGCGCGGGTTTTTTCCGATCTGGTCCCTGAAGCGATTGCCCAATTGCCGCTTGATCTGAAACAGCGTTTGCAGGTGACCCAGCAATGCCGCCCGGAAGATCTGGAACGGGTTACCCGGTTTTATGCCGCCGCCCATATCAATGTCGAACTGGCGAGCTTTTTTGATGATTTGCCACAGCGCATGGCCAACTCCCATCTGGTGGTGGCGCGTTCCGGGGCCTCAACGGTGGCGGAGTTGGGGGTTTTGGGCCGTCCGGCAATTCTGGTGCCGCTACCAGGCTCGCTCGACCAGGATCAGCGCGCCAATGCGCAAATCATGCACCAGGCGGGCGGGGGATGGCTTATGCCCGAGGACACGCTTTCACCGCAATCTCTTGGCAAGCGGCTAAAGGAGTTGTTTTCCGACCCGCAAGATTTGAAATCCGCCGCGGCAAGCGCCAGAAAAATTGGCCGTCCCGGAGCAGTGAAAAAACTGGCCGAGGTCGCGCAAAAGCTGGCAAACAGCCGCCACTGAGACGAAAAAGAAAGAAAAAAAATATGAAAATGCCTCGCGAAATCGGCCCGGTGCACTTTGTCGGTATCGGGGGCATCGGCATGAGCGGGATCGCTGAAATCCTGCACACTCAGGGCTATAAGGTGCGCGGGAGCGACATGGCGGGCAATCCCAATGTTTTGCGGCTGCGCGATATGGGGATCGAGGTAACGATCGGCCAGCGGGCCGAAAATCTCGGGGATGCGGCGGTGGTGGTTATTTCCTCGGCGATCAGGGGCGATAATCCCGAGCTATTGGAGGCGCGCAAAAGAGCGTTGCCGGTGGTCAGACGCGCCGAAATGCTGGCCGAAATCATGCGCTTTAAAAATGCCATCGCCATTGGCGGCACTCACGGGAAAACCACCACCACCTCGCTGGTTTCGGCGCTGTTGGACGCGGCAAACATGGACCCGACGGTGATCAATGGCGGCATAATCAATGCTTACGGCACCAATGCACGGTTGGGGGAAGGCGAGTGGATGGTGGTTGAGGCGGATGAAAGCGACGGCACTTTTGTCCGGCTGCCGGCGGATGTGGCGGTGGTAACCAATATCGACCCTGAACATCTGGACCATTACGGGGATTTTGATCAGGTAAAAAAGGCTTTTTTCCAGTTTGTCGAAAATGTGCCGTTTTACGGTTTTGCCGTGATGTGCGTTGATCACCCGGAAGTGCAGGCGCTGGTCGGGGAAATCAAGGACCGGAGGGTGATAACTTATGGCCAGAACCCCCAGGCCGATGTGCGGCTGAGCAATCTGGACAACAGCAACGGTGTTACAAGGTTTGATGTTGAGTTGCGCGACCGCTTTAGCGGTCTGGAACGCGAAATCAAGAATATAAAATTGCCGATGCCGGGTCTTCATAATGCCTTGAACGCCACCGCGGCGATCGCGGTTGCCGACCAGCTTGGCGTTTCCCCGGACCAGATCAAGAAGGGTCTGGGCGCTTTTGGCGGGGTCAAGCGGCGTTTTACCCGCACCGGTGAGGTCGATGGGGTGGTGATCATTGATGATTATGGCCATCATCCGGTGGAAATCTCCTTTGTTCTTGAAGCTGCGCGCCAATCGGCCAAACGTGATGTTATCGCGGTGGTGCAGCCGCACAGATTTTCCCGGCTCAGCGAATTGTTCGACGAATTTTCCGCCTGTTTTGACGACGCGGATACAGTGATCGTGGCGCCGGTATTTTCCGCCGGCGAGCAGCCGATTGCCGGGGTTGATCATATCGAGCTGGCCCAGCGCATTCGAGCGCTCGGGCACCGCGATGTACGCACTATTGCCGGGCCGGACGAGTTGGCGCCAATGGTTGCGGGCCGGGCCGGGAAGGGCGATTATGTGGTCTGTTTGGGGGCGGGAAGCATTACTCAATGGGCGGGCAAATTGCCCGGACAGCTTACCCAATTAGCCAAAAAAGAGCCGGTGGCATGAGCTTTCCCGATTTGAGAGAACAATTTGCCGATTGGATTGGCCAGGTAAGGGGGCGCTTGCGGGTCAATCAGAAGCTTTCGGAAATAAGCTGGTTTCGGATTGGCGGGCCGGCGCAATTGCTGTTCATGCCGGCCGATGAAGAGGATCTGGCGTTTTTTCTCAGCCATCTGCCCGATGATATCAAAGTCACAACCATTGGTCTTGGCTCCAATTTGCTGGTGCGTGATGGCGGGCTTGAGGGGGTCACCATCAGGCTTTCGGCCAAGGGGTTCGGGCAATCTCAAATTCTGAGCGATCACCGGATCAGGGTCGGGGCGGCCATGCCTGATATTCGCCTGGCCAATGCGGCCGCCGATGCCGGAATTGATGGGCTGAGCTTTTATCGCGGCATCCCCGGCGGCATTGGCGGGGCGCTTTATATGAATGCGGGCTGTTATGGCCAGGAAACGCGCGACAAGATGGTCAGTTTAAGCGCGGTAACCAGAAGCGGCGAAATCATCACCCTGACCAACAAGGAAATGGGGTACAAATACCGCAAGTCCAATGGTCCCAACGGGGTGATATTTACTTCGGCAATTTATCAGGGAACGCCAGGAGACCGGGATCAAATCAAGTCCAGAATGGCTGAAATAACCGAAAAACGTGAGGCCAGCCAGCCAATCAAATCGCGCACCGGCGGGTCGACCTTTAAAAACCCCGACGGGTATTCAAGCTGGAAGCTGATCGAAGAGGCCGGGTGCCGCGGCTTGCAGATCGGTCAGGCGCAAGTGTCTGAAAAACATTGTAATTTCCTGATCAATCTCGGGGATGCCAGCGCCTTTGATATTGAGACATTGGGTGAAACCGTGCGCCAGCGGGTGCGGGAAAATTCGGGAATTGAGCTTATTTGGGAAATTCGCCGCATCGGGGATTTTTTACCCGGCCATCAGGTGCGCGAGTTTTTGAACGGCGATATCTTTTTGGGCCAGGTGTGACGCCAAGCATAAAAAGCGGGAGGGCAAAATGTCCAGACATGTTGCGCTGTTGATGGGCGGCTGGTCGGCGGAGCGCGAAGTTTCGCTCAATTCAGGCCGGTTTTTAGCCGACAATGCCCGCGCCGCCGGATACAGGGTCAGTGAAATCGATGTCGAACGCGATATTGCCCAGGTGCTGGCGGAGCTGAAGCCGGATGTGGCGCTTAACGGCTTGCACGGCCGCTTTGGCGAGGACGGCACCGTTCAGGGGATGCTGGAAATCATGAACATCCCCTATACCCATTCCGGGGTTTTGGCCTCGGCGCTGGCCATGGACAAGCACCAGTCCAAGATCATCTTCAAGGCGGCCGGGGTGCCGGTGACCAACCACATCATCGCCCATCGCTCGGATGTGGCGCGCCAGCATGTGATGAAGCCTCCTTATGTGGTCAAGCCGGTGGCTGAAGGGTCAAGCGTTGGCATTTTTATCGTCAAGAAGGAAACCAGCCATCCGCCGCAGGAAATTTTGCGCCCCGACTGGCAGGGGGGCGAATATCTCATGGTCGAAAGGTTTATCCCCGGGCGCGAGCTGACATGCGCAATTATGGGGGATGTGGCGCTTGGGGTAACCGAAATTGTTACTGATCTTGGTTTTTATAATTATGAGGCAAAATATGCAAAAGGCGGGTCACATCATGTGCTGCCGGCAAAAATTTCATTAAATGTTTACGAAAAAGTACAGAAAATGGCTTTAAAAGCACATCAGGCACTGGGGTGCCGGGGTATCAGCCGGGCGGATTTCCGTTTTAACGATCAGGCAGGCCCGGGTGGCGAGCTGGTGTGTCTGGAAGTTAATACCCAGCCCGGCATGACAGCGACCTCGCTGGTGCCAGAGCTGGCTTTGTTGGCGGGTCACAGCTCCAGGGAACTGGTGAGCTGGATTGTGGAGGATGCGAGTTGCAACAGGTAGGACATTATAAAAATCCCAATGTAACCGCTGCCATGTCCGGCAATTTTGCCACCGCCGCCACCATCTCTTCCAGCGAATTTGCTTTTCCGGTTAAAAGCGCTCCCAGACGCATCAAAATTGCGCTGGCACGGGCCTGGGTGCTGCATCAAAGATTTATTGTCAGGCTTGTTGGCGCTTTGGCGCTGGCCCTGGTTTTGGCCGCCGGGTTCCAGGCGCGCGGCGGCATCATGCAGGCGGCGTCAGGCGTTGGGGATTTGCTGGCGGGCCGGTTTGCCCAATCCGGGTTTGCAATCAATGAAATTGCGATAAGCGGCCAGGTGATGGCACGCGAAAGCGATATTGCGGCGGCGCTTGCTATCAATCAAACCAGCAATATCTTTAATTTCAATGTCGCGGCGGCGCGCCAGCGCATTATTGATCTGCCGGCCGTCGCTGATGTGCAGATAAGAAAAATCTATCCCTCGCAACTTGTCGTTCAGGTCAAGGAAGTGACCCCGGTGGCGCGCTGGCGCATCGATGGGGTGACCTTTGTCATTGATGGAAATGGCAATCAGATCGCCAACGCGACGAGTGCTGATGATAATTTGCCGCTGGTGATTGGCGACGGGGCGGCCAATAACGCCAAGGCGATGATAGAAACGCTTAAAGCCTATCCCGATTTATCAAAGGGGCTTGCCGCCCTAAGCCGGATTGGCGACCGGCGTTGGGATTTGATTTATAATAACGGGCTTAGAATTCGACTGCCGGAAAAGGGATTGGGGGAGGCCCTGGTTCAATTGGAGGATGCCCAGATCAAGGACCAACTGCTTGAACGCGATCTGGTGTTGATTGACATGCGGGTTGCCGGACAAATGGCGCTCAGGCTGGCCAAGCGTAATGATGGCTGAGATTTTTTAGATTTTCATGAGTATTGAGTAACAATTATGATTACAGATTCCCTAACATCTCGTCTCAGGCCGGTTCAGCCAGGGCGCTCGTCTTTGGTGGCGGTGCTGGATATCGGTTCAACCAAGATTTGTTGTATAATTGCCCGCCTGGTGCCTTCATCCGGGGGGACGGCTCTCAGAGAACGTTCTCATATTGTCGAGGTGATAGGGTTTGGTCATGGGCCGTCCAACGGCATAAAAAGCGGGGTTCTGTGCGATCTGGCCAAGGCGGAACAGGCAATACGTTCGGTTGTGGGCAAGGCGGAACGCGCCGCCGGGGTAACGGTTGAAAGCGTTATCGTTAATGTTTCGGCGGGGCGTTTGGGCTCGCAAACCTTTTCGGCCACGGTTTCGCTCGATGGAACCGAGGTTGAAGGTGGCGACATATCGCGCGTGTTGACGGCGGTCAACGAGCGTTCGGTGCGCAATGAACGCTCAATCGTACACGCGCTGCCGATCGGATATTCGCTGGACGGGCAAAAAGGCATCAGCGATCCGCTGGGGATGGTCGGGGATCAGCTTGGGGTCGATGTGGCGGTTATTTCGGCGGAAAACACTGCCATGCGCAATATCGAGTTGGCGCTCAACCGGTGCCATTTGCAAATAGAGGCGCTGGTGGCGACCCCTTATGCCAGCGGCCTGGCCAGTCTGGTCGATGACGAGGCCGAGCTGGGGGTGGCGGTGATCGATTTTGGCGGCGCCACCACCACAGTTTCAGTATTTAATCGCGCGCGGCTGGTCTATTGCGACGCCATTGCTATTGGCGGGCATCATTTGACGCTGGATATCGCCCGGCATTTATCGCTCAGGATAGAGGATGCGGAGCGGCTCAAAACTCTTTATGGCAGTGTTTTGCCCGGGCAAAGCGACGAGCGCGACCTGGTTTCGGTTGCCCCGTCCGGTGGCGGTGGAGATGAAAGCGAAGTTCAAATCGCGCGCTCGGCGCTGACCCGGATCATCCGGCCGCGGGTCGAGGAAATCCTGACAGCGATCAATGAGCGCATGCAGGCGACCGGGATGATGGATGTTTGCGGGCGCAGGCTGGTTTTGACCGGAGGGGCAAGCGAATTGACGGGGCTGGCGGAACTGGCGCGCCGTATTTTGGCGCGCAATGTCAGGACGGGTCGTCCTCTCGGGGTCGCCGGACTTCCTGAGCAGGCCAGGGGGCCGGGATTTTCGACAGTGGTCGGGATGTTGGTTTATCCCCAGATATGCCAGTTTGAATTTGCCGAGACCAAAAATATAAAAAAACTGACCGGCACCAATGGCTATCTGGCGCGGGTGACCAACTGGCTGAAATCCGGGTTTTGATGGTGGCGGTTTTATTCGCGCCGCCGTTGGTCGCTTGCGCTCGCTCTTTTATTCGCGCCGCCGTCGCGGGCTGAGCCCGCTTCCCCGGCATCCGCTCTTTTATGCGCGCCGCCGTCGCATCCCACGGATGCTTCCCCGGCACCCCCGCCGAGGAACGTATCCATACTTGGAATGGGAAAAGAATTAGCGAGCGAAGAGCGAGCCGCCGGAAGCCCGGCGCGCCGCCGCAGGGGCAGATAAAACCATAGGGCGGAATTAGCCCGTCATGGTTTTATCGGTACGCCCCGCGAGGCATAAAATATCAAGCGTCACCCTCGGGCTTGACCCGAGGGTCCATGAAATCTGTGAAATA
>UOEO01000005.1_pt1 | contig 31840 bp, 27 predicted proteins | sample 1989881 | NCBI WGS metagenome assembly UOEO01 (sample SAMEA4712198, study PRJEB27164) | hydrothermal vent metagenome | biome: marine basaltic hydrothermal vent biome; feature: marine hydrothermal vent; material: mineral | place: Pacific Ocean | collected 2011-06-14/2011-07-23 | depth 1691 m
CTGATCCCCAGAAAGCGAAACTGCGGGGCGTCGCACGGAACAACGCGCACATCATTGATGGCGTTGAGCGCGGAAAAATCAAGCGTATCAGCGCCTCCGGTGCACGCGGTTGGGCCGGGCCAGAATTTCCACTCAACCCCGGCGTGATAAAGGCCAAGATAAACGCTCCAGACAAAAACAGCCGCCACGACAACAGTCAGAACAAGGCGCAAAAGCGGGGTAATCTGCGTCCACATACCGATGATGAGCGCCAGAATTGGCAGGCCGATATAATAGGGGACGCGCTCGCCAAGACACAATTCGCACGGTTGATAGCCGCCGATCATCTCAAAGGCCCAGGCCGCCAAAATGGTAAAAAAACCGATCATGAACGCGGTGTTGGCGCGATTGGAATTGTTGCCGGAAAATTGTGATAAAGGAACTGACATGCGCTGAGTTTCCCAAAGTTTATCGGAAAGTTCTCCAGAGCAAGATGCGTTCAGACTGAATCAGAACGCCAAGCTCCAGGTTTTTGTTTTGTCGCGTTTATCGAGACAGACAATTGGTGTCCACTTATCAAAGAAAACGCTCCAGGGTCCTGACCCTGGTCTTAAACCAGAAATTTGATGGCAACAAAGCCACCGGCCAGCAAGGCAAAAAGCAATGTCAGCATCAGGCCCAGGCGTTTTTCGATAAACAAACGTATCGGTTCGCCAAACCAGTACAACAGGCCGGAGACAATGAAAAACCTAAGCCCGCGCCCGACAATGGAAACAAGGGTGAACTGGATCAGGTCAAACCCGACCGAGCCGGAAAAAATGGTCAGAACCTTATAGGGAAACGGGGTTATCGCGCCGAGCAAAATGCCCCAGGCGCCCCATTGATCATACCAGGCGACAAAGCGGGCAAATGTATTTTGGGCGCCATAAAATTGCAGGATCGGCTGCCCGATAACCTGAAACAAAAAAGCCCCGATGGCATAACCGAGAAAAGCGCCAAGCACCGAGGCAATGGTGCAAATCAGCGCGTAAATGAACCAGTTTTGCCTTTTTGCCACCACCATCGGGATCAGCAGAATATCGGGGGGCAGCGGAAAAAACGAACTCTCGACAAAACTGATCGCGCCCAGGGAGGCCGGAGCATAACGCCCGCGGGCAAGCGCCATCAGCCAATCATATGATTTGCGTATCAAGAAATGGAACTCCTGGTAAATTCGGGATCTGCTTGCAACAAACAAAACCGGACCATAGCGCGATTAAACTAACATTGCGTGGAGATTCTGTTGGCGCAAAAATTTTGAACGTTTGAACAAAGTCGCCTTATCCCAAAAAGAGTAATCCTTGACCTTGAAACAGGTTTGGCTTAAATCCGGCCTCGATTGATGTGATCGCCACATTTCCTGCCCCCCTGGCGGAACTGGTAGACGCGCCAGACTCAAAATCTGGTTCTCGCAAGGGAGTGCCGGTTCGATTCCGGCGGGGGGCACCAAATTTCAGTATCACAAATTGATTTGATCAATTTTATTACGCTCGCCCCCCTGGCCTCCCCTTGCATTCGCTGGTCCTTTGCGCCACATAGTGGCCCAAGGGAGGTTGGCGCGGACATGTCACCCGCCAATCGGGTCAGGTCCGGAAGGAAGCAGCCCCAACGGGGTTTTGACATGGGTCGTTGCCAGCCTCCCGCTTGTGTTTTTGCTGTCCAGGCGCGGGGCCTGAAAGAATGTTTGCGGCGAACATCAAGGCCCGAAAGCACAATTTAATTCCGCAAAAAATTGAAGTGCTCCGGATCATGACTTAAACTGGCGCGCATGAAATCCGCCCGATCGTTATTTTTTGTTTGGCTTGAAACGGTAAGCATCTGATGGAAAACAGCAAAAATCCAGCAGCGCCCTACCTTGTGCTGGCGCGCAAATACCGCCCGAATGATTTTGCCGGTCTGATTGGTCAGGAGGCCATGGTCCAGACCTTGACCAATGCGTTTAAAACCGGGCGCATCCACCATGCCTTCATTCTTACCGGGGTGCGCGGGGTCGGCAAAACCACCACCGCGCGAATTCTGGCGCGCGCCTTTAATTATGCCGATGAAAACGGGGCTGCGCCCAGTCTCGAGTTGGGCCGGATCGGAGAAAACTGCCAGGCAATCATTGAGGGGCGCCATGTCGATGTGATCGAAATGGACGCCGCCTCCAATACCGGGATCGATGATATTCGCGAAATCATCGACTCGGTGAAATATGGCCCGGTATCAGCTCCCTACAAGGTCTATATAATCGACGAAGTACACATGCTTTCAAGACAGGCCTTTAATGGTCTGCTAAAAACGCTTGAAGAGCCGCCCCCTTACGTCAAGTTCATTTTCGCCACCACCGAAATCCGCAAGGTTCCCGTTACCATTCTTTCGCGCTGCCAGCGCTTTGACCTGCGCCGGATTGCCCCGGAAACAATGCTGACTTATCTTGAGGGGCTGCTCAAAAAAGAAAATATAGAATTTGAAACCGAAGCGCTGGCAATGATCGTTCGCGCCGGAGAGGGTTCGGTGCGCGACTGCCTGTCTTTGACCGATCAGGCGATTTCGCATGGCAACGCAAAGCTTGAGGCAAATAGCGTTGCCTTGATGCTCGGGCTTGCCGACCGCGGCCGCTCGATTGACCTGTTCGCCACTCTTATGGCCGGCGATATCGCCAAAACGCTTGATTTGTTGCGCGACGCCTATGATGGCGGGGTCGACCCGCTAAGCGCCATTGCCGATCTGGCTGATTTCACCCATCTGGTTACAAGAATAAAAGTGGTGCCGGCAACCATTGATGATCCATCCCTTACCCCTTATGAGCGCAATAATGGCAAAGAGCTGGCGCAAAAACTGGGTATGCGCGTTTTAACCCGCACCTGGCAGATATTGCAGGGCGGTCTCGAGGAAGTCGCCAAGGCGGCAAACCCCATTAATGCGGCGGAAATGGTGCTGGTCCGTCTTGCCTATGCCGCCGATCTGCCGACCCCGGACGAGCTGATCGAAAAGCTTTCCGCCATGACGCCCGAACAGGGAGGGAGCCTGCCGGAAACCGGTCCGGCTTCGCGCGGGCCGGGGCCCGGGCCGGGCCCGCAGGCGATTTCAGCAATGAGAGCAACAGCGGGCGCGGGCGCAACAGTGGGCGCGGGCACAAACCGGGCGTTTGCCGCCGCGCAACCGGTGGCCACCTCTTCTTCCGCCTGCGCACCTGAGAGCAAGGCGATGGCGTCGCCAAAAGATTTTGCCGCACTGGTGGCGCTGGCGAGCCAAAAGCGCGATCTTGTGGTCAAGCATGCGCTGGAAAACGATATCAGACTGATTTCGTTCGAAGCGGGCCGGATTGAAATCGCACTGACCCAGAAGGCTGACAAATCGATCGTTTCGATGCTTTCGGCCCGTTTGAAACAATGGACGGGCCAGACATGGATGGTTGTTGTGTCCAGCCGGGAAACCAGCGCCACAACCTTGCGCCAGCGCAGCGATATGGAAAAAAAAGCCCGTTTTGCCGAGGCGCGAAGGGACCCGATGGTCAAGGCGATAATGGAGACTTTTACCGGCTCGGAACTGGTCGCGGTACGCGGGCGATCAGCTATTGATGATCAAGACGACACAAAAGACACAATCAGCAACAGCAAAGAGGAACAGCGATGAAAGACCTGATGGGCATGATGGGCAAGGTGCAGGAAATGCAGGCCAAAATGGGCGAAATACAGGCGGAAATCGAAAATTCGATCGTTGACGGCACAGCCGGAGGTGGCCTGGTCAGAGTCTCGATGAGCGGCAAGGGGACCCTTAAGGAGCTGCATATCGACCCATCCCTTCTCAACCCCGATGAGGGCGAAATTCTTGCCGACCTGATAATTGCCGCCCATGCCGATGCCGCGGGCAAGGCGGAGACGGCAAAGAGCGAAAAAATGCAGGAGCTGACCGCCGGACTGCCCATCCCCCCCGGCATGAAGCTGCCATTTTAGCAACAAACACTCTGGCAAAATCTCAATGGCCCATACCGGCTCCAGCGAAATCGACCAGCTGATCCAGCTTTTGGCGCGCCTGCCCGGACTTGGCCCGCGTTCGGCGCGGCGCGCGGTATTGCATCTGATCAAGCGCAAGGACGCCTTGATGAGCCCGCTTGCCATCGCCATGCAGCGGGCGGTGGAGGCGGTTCTGATATGCCGAACATGCGGCAATATCGACACCATATCCCCATGCGCCATTTGTGCCGATCAGCGCCGTGCCGAAAGCGGCATGCTGATTGTGGTCGAGGATGTTTCCGACCTGTGGGCGCTGGAGCGGGCCGGGATTGGCCAGGTGCGCTATCATGTGCTTGGCGGCGTTTTATCGCCGCTTGACGGGGTGGGGCCCGAAGATCTGGCCATTGACGCCCTGATAGCGCGCGCCGACGAATTCTCCGAGATTGTTCTGGCTTTTAACGCCACGGTTGAGGGTCAGACAACGGCGCACTATATCACCGAGCGCATTGGCGGGTCCGGGGTCAAAATCACCCGCCTCGCCCATGGCGTGCCGGTGGGGGGGGAGTTGGATTATCTCGACGAGGGCACGCTTTTCCAGGCTCTTAAAGCGCGCACCGCGCTCTAATCTTCATTTCCGTTGACGTCCGGGTCCGGGGAGGTCAATTGATCGGGCACCGCGCTGGCCTCGCGATCATCATCACTGTTATCTTGATCGTCTTGCCAGCCGGGAGGTATTTTCCTTGCGGTTTTGGCGCCCAGTTTTTCGAGCATTTCGATTTGACGCACCACGCTGCCCCGCCCCGATACCAATTGCCCTTTGGCGTCATCAAAACTTCTTTGCGCCGCGCCCAGATTTTTGCCCAGCCGGTCCATATTGCCAAGAAAACCGGTAACCTTGTTGAAAAGTTCGCCCGCCCGCTCGGCAATTTTCTCAGCGTTCTGATGGCGTTTTTCAATATCCCAGACGTTGGAAACGGTACGCAAGGCCACCATCAGGGTGGTTGGGGTGGCAATATAAACGTTCTGGCCTATGGCGTAGTCAATCAGGTCCGACTGCTCTTTTAGAGCGACGGAAAACGCCGCTTCGATGGGAACGAACATCATCACGAAATCAAGCCCGGATTTGGTATGGATCTGATAATCCTTGGAGCCAAGGGTTTTGATATGGGATTTCAGCGAGGCGATGTGATCCTTTAAATGGCGCGCCCGCTCATCGTCATCGCTAGCGTTGGTCATGGCTTCAAAGGCCAGAAGCGACACCTTGGAGTCCACCACCAGCCGGTCCTTGTTGGGAAACAAAACCTCGACATCGGTACGGATGCGGCTGCCATCCTGGCCGGCATGGGATTGCTGGGTCAAAAACTGTTCGCCCTCGCGCAACCCCGAACGTTCGAGAATGGAGGAAAGGATCATTTCCCCCCACGCCCCTTGCGCCTGGGAGCTGCCCTTGAGAGCCCGGGTGAGGTTGTTGGCCTCGGTTGACATGCGTAAACTGTCCTCGGACAAAACGCGGATACGCTCGCCCAATTCGGCCCGATCCCGGGCCAGCCCGGTCTGGAACTGGATGATTTTTTCGTTCAGCGGTTTTAACAGATCCTCGACCTGCTGGCGGTTCTGTTTGGAAAAGGTTTCCCCGTGCGATTTCAGCACGTCCCCGGCAAGCAGTTTGAACTGATCGGCCATTTGGGAGCGCACATACTGGTTTTGTTTTTCCTGCTCCTGCATCTGAACACGCAGGCTGGCCACTTGTGCGCCAAGGGATGAATTTTCCCGGCGCAGCCTGGCCGTCTCCATTTCCATGTCGCGTAGCCGCGCGTCCTTGTCGGCGATCTGCTGGGTAAAATTTATGCGCAGGCTTTCGCTGGCCACCTGCGCCGCTTCTTCCACCCGTTGGCCGCCATTTCTCACGACCACGAACACCAGGGCGATCAACGCCAGAGCGACACTGATTGCGGCCAGCAAAATCGCCAGGCCAAAAGTGATGCCATATCCGCCAACGAAAAAAATTATATTATCCATACCATTTCTCTATCAGATTCGAACACTTGTGTAGATGCGGGGCCGCTGGCCGACAAAAAGACAAACTGGTGTTGACCAAACAGGAAAAAGTCACCATATCGGGGAAAATAAAATTTGCGCGGTTCAAAAAAACCAAAAAACATATATCCCCGGACTTTAGTCCGGGGCATGTTTTGTTTTTTGATTTTAGAGCTGTTTGCAAACAAGGCTTGTGGATTTTTCTTATTGAGTTTTACTAATGGCACTTAGACAGATTTTACTAATCCCCGACACAAGGTTGCGCCAGATCGTTGCCCCGGTTGAAGAGATAAACAAGGAAATTGAAACCCTTGTCGCCGACATGTTTGAAACCATGTATGAGGCGCCCGGCATTGGTCTGGCCGCCCCCCAGATCGGGGTGATGAGCCGGGTTATCGTTGTTGATTGCGCCAAAAGAAGCAATGATGATCAAGAAGATGAAGAAGACGAAAACGCGCCCGACCCCGACCCCGATCCAATATCGATGATCAATCCGGAAATATTGTGGTTTTCCGAGGAAATGTCGATACATGAGGAGGGTTGCCTGTCGATCCCGGACTATTATGAGGATATCGAACGCCCGGCGAGCTGCAAGGTGCGCTATCTGGATCTTAAGGGGCAAACCGTCGAGCGCGAACTTGACGGTTTGCTTTCAACCTGTGTTCAGCACGAGATTGACCATTTGAACGGCAAATTGTTCATTGATTACCTGTCGCGCCTGAAACGCGAGCGGGTGACCAAGAAATTTCAAAAAGCGGCAAAACGCGCCATTGGCTGATCGGATGGCTGATCAACTGGCTGATCGGCTGGCCGACAGGAATTTGCCGGCGAGCGCACAAAGGATTTGCTTATGCGCGTAATCTTTATGGGAACGCCTTCTTTTTCGGTACCGTCATTGCTCCAGATCATTTCGCTGGGCCATCAAATTGTTGCCTGTTATACACGGGCGCCAAAAAAGGCAGGCCGCGGGCAAAAAGAGAAAAAAAGCCCGGTGCACCTGGCGGCGGAAGCCGCCAATATTGCCGTTTTTACCCCCAAAAGCCTCAAGGGGGCCACGGAGCAGGCTGAATTTGCCGCCCATCAGGCCGATGTGGCGATTGTTGTCGCTTATGGTCTATTGCTGCCCAAACCGGTTCTTGATGCGCCAAAACATGGCTGTCTTAATCTACATGGCTCATTGCTGCCGCGCTGGCGTGGCGCGGCCCCGATCCAGCGCGCGATAATGGCGGGGGACAAAACCAGCGGCGTCATGGTGATGAAAATGGACGAAGGGCTTGATACCGGCCCGGTCGCCCTGATGGAAAAAATAGCTATTTCTTCCCAAATGAACGCCGGTGAGTTGCACGACAAAATGATGGTTTTGGGCGCTGACCTGATCGGGCGGGCGCTGGGCGCGTTGGAGCGCAATAGTTTGCGCTTTGTCCCGCAGAGCGACAAGGGAATAACGTACGCCAAAAAAATTGAAAAATCCGAAGCGCGAATCAACTGGGGCTGCCCGGCAGATCAGGTGCATAATCTCATTCGCGCCCTGTCCCCGTTTCCCGGCGCCTGGTGCGAAATTGAAATAAAGGGCAAGCCGGTGCGGGTTAAAATTCTTGGTTCGGAATTGGTCGAGGCAAGCGCGGAACCGGGCAAAATAATTGGCGATGATCTGACCATTGCCTGTTCGAGCGGCGCTGTCCGCCTGAAACAGGTTCAGCGGGCAGGAAAGGGCAAGATGGACATAGGTGAATTCTTGCGCGGCAGCGGCCCGCTGGCCGGGCAAATATTGGCAAGCCCGTAATGGCCAGATATAAGCTAACGATCGAATATGATGGCACCGGGTTTGCCGGCTGGCAGCGCCAGGCCGATCAGCCGACGGTGCAGCAAAGTCTTGAAGAGGCGATCAAGGGATTTTCCGGGGAAAAAGTAACCATCCAGGCGGCCGGGCGCACCGATGCCGGGGTGCATGCGCGTGGTCAGGTGGTCCATTTTGATCTCATGCGCCAATGGGACGCGTTCAGGGTTGGCGAAGCCCTTAATTATCATTTGAAACCGGCCCCGATCGCCATTGTCGGCTGCCGCGAGGTCGACGAAAAATTCGAGGCGCGGTTTTCGGCCAAAAAACGTTATTACCAATATATCATTTTAAACCGGCGCGCCCGCCCGGCGCTGGAATTAAACCGGGTCTGGCACGTGCCGGTGCCGCTTGATGCCGATCTCATGCATCAGGGGGCGCAACATCTGGTTGGCAAACATGACTTCACCACCTTTCGCGCCGCGGAATGCCAGGCGAAATCTCCAGTCAAAACGCTAAATGAAATCAATGTGAGCAGGCGCGGCGACCATATTTTCATCACCCTTAACGCCTTGAGTTTTCTCCACCATCAGGTGCGCTCGTTCGCCGGCTCGCTCAAAATGGTCGGGGAAGGCAAATGGCTCCCCGATGATTTGAAAAAGGCACTTGAAGCGCGCGATCGCTCATGGTGCGGCGCCATGGCCCCGGCGGCGGGACTCTATTTGAGCCGGGTTGAATATTAGGGAATTTCCGGGGCAGGCTAGAGCGTTTTCAGGAGTGAGGTCGAATAATTGAACGATCCAGTGGATCGTTCAACGATCGAACAGGATACCACTTATCCGGTTCGAAAACGCGACCAAATAAAGATGCAAGAGCATACGTTCCGATTCAACCTGAACGCATCTTGCTCTAGCGGATGAAAAGCAAGGCCAATAAAGAGACGCTGCCAACCGCGATCCGCCACCAGGCAAACGGGGCAAATCCGTGCTTTGAGACAAAATCAAGCAAATAGCGCACCACAATCGCCCCGACAACAAACGACGCGGCAAACCCGATTGCTATTGAAAGCCCCAAACCGCCCGACATCTGGTCGCGAAATTTATACAAATCATAGCCAAAGGCGCCGGCCATGATCGGCAGGGCAATGAAAAAGGTGAATTCGGCCGCCGAACGTTTGTCGGTGCCAAACAACAAAGAGCCGACAATCGTTGCTCCTGAGCGCGAAACCCCCGGCACCAGCGCCAGCATTTGAAACAGGCCGATTATCAGGCTCAAATGCCACGGATAACTATAAATATCGGTATATTTCGGCTTGAGGGGCAAGCGATCGACAATCAACAGGATAAAGCCGCCGACAATCAGCATGATTGAAATGGTCATGGGAGATTTATAAAGTATGCTCTGGATGAAATCATGCAACAAAACCCCGGCCAGCGCCGCTGGCGCCGAGGCCAGGGCAACATTGAGCGCAAACAGCCATGCGCCCTTTTTTCCCTTTAAGGCATCAAGCAAAAGCTGGGAGAGCTTGGCAAAATAAATGGTTATAATGGCCAGAATGGCCCCCAACTGGATAAGCACCACAAAGGCCGCCGGCTGATTGAGACCAAAAAAATAATTGGCCAGCAATAAATGCGCGGTCGATGAAACCGGTAAAAATTCCGTCAAACCTTCAATGGTGCCCAGAATGAACGGCACAAAAAGACCTTGATCCATGTTCATATAATCCCTTTAACTCTTGGTCTGGCACGTTTGACCATCAGATGGTCATCAAGGGTGATATCTAGACTGAACCCGACGCATTCACCAACATATGTTTTTCACTAGTTACCAAGGAACAATCATGATCAGGTTTTTGCATCATCAGCTTGACCCATCTTCGCGCCTGATCCGTCTTATGTGCGCCGAATACAGTCTCGTTTTGTCAATGGAGCAAATATCCCCGTTCAAGCGCGAAGCTGAATTTACCGCGATTTCTCCAGCCGCGACCCTACCGGTCTTGATTGAAGATGACGAAGCGCCGGTGGTCGGGCCATTGGCCAATATTCATTTTATCGAACAAAAACACGCCCCGGCGTCGGTGGCCGGGCTGATCCCGAGCGAGGCGGAAGCAGGCGCAGAAATGTGGCGCTTGCTCGAATGGGTGCTGTTTAAACTCAATGATGAGGTAACCCGCTATGTTGTCGAGGAAAAATTAGGCAAGCATGAACGCGGTCAGGGAGCTCCGGAAAGTTCGGTCCTCAGGGCGGCCAAGGCCAATCTGGCTGAGCATCTTTTATATTTCGACTGGCTTTTGGCCTCGCGCACCTGGCTGGCGGGCGAGGAGATGAGTTTGGCCGACTTCGCTCTTGCCGCTCATATATCGACCCTTGATTATCTCGGGGATATCAACTGGTCCAGCGTTGGCGAAACGCGCGACTGGTATGCACGGATGAAATCGCGCCCCGCCTTTCGCCCGCTGCTTGGCGACCGGCTGGTCGGCATGCCCGCCTCGGCCACTTATACGGATCTGGATTTTTGATAAAAAGCCGCGCGGCAAACCCCGCAAACGAGCAAAAGCTGCTCAATGAACTGCAAGTGCGGGCCGAAAAACTCGGGTTTGACGTTTTCGGAATTGTTGAGGCCAACGCCCGGCCCGACCTGGCTGAAAAACTTGACAGGGCGCTAAAGAACAACTGGCACGCGGCAATGAACTGGATGGCCAATAGCGCCGAACGGCGCCAGGCGCCAAAAAAATTGTGGGACGGGGTCAATTCGATAATCATGGTCGGGCTTTCCTATGCTCCCGAGCGCAATCCGCTGGCTGATCTCAAACAAAAAAGTCATGGCAATATTTCGGTTTATGCGCGCAACCGTGATTATCATGATCTGATCAAGGGGCGTTTGAAGGAGATCGCCGGATTGCTGGCCCGGCGCACGGGCGAACAGGTCAAGGTATTTGTTGATACCGCCCCGGTGATGGAAAAGCCGCTGGCGGCAAGCGCCGGACTGGGCTGGCAGGGCAAAAACAGCGTTCTGACCTCGAAGAAATTTGGCTCGTGGCTGTTTCTTGGCGCCATATATACTTCGGCTGCCCTTACCGCCAACGAGCCGCATCAGGATAATTGCGGCACGTGCACGCGCTGTTTGGATATCTGCCCGACCAACGCCTTTGCCGGCCCCTATCAACTGGATGCGCGCAAATGCCTTGCTTATTACAACAATGAACATTATGGAGCGATCCCGGTCAGATTTCGCGGCGCGATGGGGAACAGGATTTTTGGCTGCGATGATTGTTTGGCTATCTGCCCATGGAATAAATTCGCCGCCCAAACAAGGGAGGCCAAGCTCAGCGCGCGCGCTGATCTGGAGTTACCCTCTCTTGGAACTCTTTGCGACATGGATGAAAACCAGTTCAGGCAAACTTTTACCGCTTCGCCGGTCAAGCGCCTTGGTCACGCCAGATTTTTGCGCAATGTTCTCATCGCGCTGGGCAACAGTTGCAACGGCGATTTGCTGGGCCATGCCGAGGCCAGGCTGGGTGATGAGAGAGCAATTGTGCGCGGCGCCGCAATCTGGGCGGTTAGGCAACTGGCTGATCAAGAGAGGGTTTCACTATTGGCCGACCGCTATGGCCGAAACGAAACAGACCCGGAGGTGGCCGATGAATGGATCGGCAACGGGCAATAAAAACGGGCTTTAAAAGACATGGGCGTATTTTTCTTCGGTATGGGCTATTCCAGCCAGGCCAGTGCCAGTGCCATTCATGACATTGTTGATATGGATGTGGAGATTTTCGGCACCACGCGCTCGCGGCCACGGGCCGGGGAGCTGGCTCGGGCCGGTATTCGTTCGCACGCCTTTGACGGCAGGGAGCCGGGGGTAATGCTGGCCGCCGATCTGGTCCGATCCGAAAAAGTGATCATTTCGATCCCGCCCGCCAACGGGGTTGATCCGGTTCTGGCCCATCACCGCAACGAGTTGGACCGGGCCAAAAACCTCAATTGGCTGGGTTATTTTTCCACCGTTGGGGTTTATGGCGACGCACAAGGGGCCTGGGTTGATGAAACCGCGCCCTGCAACGCCAAAAACGAACGCTCCAGACAACGCATCAAAGTTGAAGAGCTGTGGCGCGATTACGCCAGGGAGCGCAAATTGCCACTGGCCATTTTCCGCATTGGCGGAATTTACGGGCCGACCCGCTCCAGCCTTGATAAATTGCGCGCCGGAAAGGCCCATCGCATCATCAAGAAAGACCAGGTATTCAACCGCATCCATGTTGAAGATATCGGGCGCATCTGCGCGCTGGCCATGCGCGCAAACCTTAACGGAACCTTTAATCTAAGCGATGACGAACCGGCCCCGCCCCAGGATGTGGTGGCCTATGCGGCCGAGCTGGCGGCAATCGACCCGCCCGAAGAAATCATGTTTGAAGACGCTGATCTTACGGATATGGCGCGCTCTTTTTATAATGACAACAAACGGGTTTCCAACGCCGCGATCAAGAAAACCCTCGGGATCGAATTGCTTTACCCAACCTATCGCGAAGGGATAAAAGCGATTTTTGCAAGTGAAGATACAGGCGAAAATCCACAGAAGGCCTAATAACCTTAAGCTCTAACGCCCCATCCAGCCGCCATCGACCGACAAAACAGCACCATGAACATAATCGGCGGCGCTGGAAGCGAGAAAAACCGCGGCCCCGGCAATATTGTCCGGCGTGCCCCAGCGGCCGGCCGGGATGCGCGCAACAATCTGGCTGAAGCGCTCCTGGTCTTCACGCAACGCCTTGGTATTATCGGTTACGATATATCCCGGCGCAATGGCATTGACGTTGACCCCCTGAGCGGCCCATTCATTGGCCAGCGCCTTGGTCAAACCGGCAACCGCGTGTTTGGCCGCCGCATAGGCGGGAACACGAATACCGCCCTGAAATGAAAGCAGGGAAGCAATGTTTATGATCCGGCCATTGCCCCTGTCGCACATTTTTTTTCCAGCCGCCTGCGACAAATACCATAGAGCATCAAGATTGGTCGCCATCACCTCGCGCCAATCAGACCCGGAATGATCAACCGCGTCGGCGCGCCGAATAATTCCGGCATTATTGACCAATATATCAATGTCGCCAAATTGGAGCACAAGATCATCCATGATTTTTTGTGCGCTCTTCTCATCAAGTCGGGCAAGATCGCAATTGAGACCATGGGCCTTGCGTCCGGTGTTTCTGATTGCTGCAAGCGTTTTGTCCCCCGGTGATTTGTGGACGCTGATCGCTACATCGGCCCCGGCTCCGGCCATGGCAACAGCGATCGCCTGCCCGATGCCGCCCGCACCTCCGGTAACCAGCGCCCGCTGGCCCTCAAGAGAAAAAGCATGTTTAATATCAAAGCCCTTTGTCATTACCATTACTCCCCACTTCTTGCCCTGAGGCGTTGCCCGTTTTCATCAAAAGCGTGTGTATTTTTGGCGGCAAACACCAGTTCAAGCCTGTCGCCCGGCCTGGCCTCCTTCTGGCCGGAAAATACCGCCAGCAAACTCTGGCCGCCATCGGTAAGGGTATGCAACAGGGTTTCCGATCCGAGCATTTCAACCAGCACCACCTCGACCGGAATTCCGCTTTGCCCCGGTTTGGCGACATAAAAATGATGCGGACGGATGCCAATGGTTATATTATCGCCCGTTTCAACCGCTGTTTGATTATCCTCAAGAACATGCACATAGCGCTCAATAACCCGAACACTTGGCCGTCCCTTGATTTCGCCCTCGACCCTGGCGGGCAGGAAATTCATCCCCGGGGCGCCGATAAAACCGGCAACAAATTTATTGTCCGGATTGTTGTAAAGTTCAAGCGGGGTGCCGACCTGCTCGATGCGCCCGTTACGCAACACCACAATCCGGCTCGCCAAAGTCATCGCCTCGATCTGGTCATGGGTGACATAAATCATGGTCTTTTTGAGCCGTTGATGCAGCGCTGCGAGTTCAGCGCGCATGATAACGCGCAATTCCGCGTCAAGGTTGGACAGCGGCTCGTCAAAAAGAAACGCGGTCGGGCGACGCACAATCGCCCGCCCGATAGCCACCCGTTGACGCTGACCACCGGAGAGCTGGCCGGGGCGGCGCTCAAGATAGGGGGTGATATCAAGCATGTTTGTCGCCTCGGCAATGCGCGAGTTGATCTCCTGGCGCCCCAATTTTGCGTTTTCAAGGCCAAAGGCCAGATTTTGCCTGACGCTCATATGCGGATAAAGCGCATAGGACTGAAAAACCATCGCCAGGCCCCTGTCGGCGGCCGGCATGGAGTTGACCAATTTGCCATCAATGCTGATCTGGCCGCCAGTTGGTTTATCAAGCCCCGCTATCAGGCGCAAAAGAGTGGTTTTGCCGCAACCAGACGGGCCGACGAAAACAATCAGTTCGCCATCCACTATCTCAAGGTTGACATCATCAAGCACCTCAACCAGGCCAAATGATTTGGTGATGCCCTTTAAACTTATCTGGCTCATGTCTGGCCTCCTATTTCAGCCCGCTACCGGCAATTCCGGTGGTGATAAAACGTTGCAGAAACACAAAGATCAAAACCACCGGCAGCATAGTGACAACGGTCATGGCCAGAATATAGTGCCATTGCACGTTGAGTTGGCCCGCATAGACATTGAGCCCGATTTGCAGCGTATAAACATTGTTTCGTGACAGCACGATCAGCGGCCATAAAAAATCGTTCCAGCGCCACATCACCGAAAATATGCCAAGAACAGCCAGCGCCGGGGCAGCCAGCGGCAATATGATGCGCCAGTAGATTTGCCATTCCGAGGCATTGTCCATGCGGGCGGCGTCAATCAGCTCGTCGGGGATGGTGAGCATATATTGGCGCAACAGAAATACTCCGGTCGGGGTGGCCACCGTTGGCAGGATCACCCCCCATAAATTATTGAGCAGACCAAGCTTTGACACCACCGAATATAGCGGCACCATGATCACTGAAAGCGGCACCATCAATGTCGCCAAAATCAGCAACATCACGACACTACGGCCAGTAAAACGGTATTTGGAAAGCGCATAGGCGGCCATCGAATTGACCACCAGCGTGATCAGGGTTGCCATCACGGTAACGAATACCGAATTGCGCAGATAAAGCAGAAAATCAAACTGAACAAACGGCTCGACAAAATTGTTGAGGGCAAAGGAAAGTTGGCGCACCGGCGTTCTCTGCTTGATATTGACCTTGACGATTTTGCCCGGCGCTTTGGGGTCAACCATCTGGGCGATGATCCCGATGCGGCGCACCTCGGCCATCACAACGGTTTTGCCGTCTTTTAGTTGCACCTGATAAAGCGCAAGCGGTTTGTCATAGCCGGCAACCGGCACTGTTCTGGTGATATAGGGCAATATGGTTGGTGGGAATTCGGCCAGCGCCGCCGAGGTTTTAAACGCCGACCCGGCAAGCCAGAGCGCGGGGCCGAACATGATAAGCAAACCACCGGTCAGCCAGACCCAGGTGACAATATCGCTCCAGTGCCAACCCTTGCCACCGCGACGACGCAACAGAAAATCAACAGCGCGGCTCATGATCGTTTCTCTTTTTTGTCGCGATTGCGCCCGGCGCGCAATTGCACCAGGGTAAGAATGATCAATACCACCCCCATAAGGATCGAGGCCGCCGAGGCCAGCCCGGGATTACGCAGGTTGGAAGCAAACCCGACCTCATAAATATATTGGGTAAGATACATGGTTGCGGTGCCCGGCCCGCCTCCGGTCAACACATAAACCTCGTCAAAAATCTGCACCGAGCGGATCAGCGCCAGAACAACAACAACCAAAAGGTTGGGGCCAAGCAAAGGCAGCGTGATACGCCAAAAGGTGCGGGACGGGCTGGCCCCATCCATTTCCGCGGCCTCATAAAGATCCTTGGGGATCGCTTGCAGACCGGCGAGAAGGATCAGGGTATAAAATCCCATATGAGCCCATATTGAAACCAGAATGGCGGCGGCAAAGGCCCAGAAGCGGTCGGTGAGCCACAAATTAGGCTCGATCCCGATCTGAAAAAGAATATAATTCAAGAGGCCCTGGCGCTGAAGAATCCATTTCCAGATCAAACCGACCACCACCGGGGACAACAGAACCGGAAAAAAGAATACGGCGCGCCAGAAGCTGCGCCCGATAATGGCGCGATTAAGGATGAGCGCGGTGATCAGCGATACCGCAATCATCAAGGCGACCTGCAACACGACAAATATTGCGGTATTGCGCACCGCAGTCCAGAAACCATCCTCAATACATGAATTGGGCACCAGATAATCGGTACAGGTGAGCAGGCGCTGATATTGATAAGCGCCGACAAAAGTACGATCATTGAGAAAAAGCGCACTGCCCCCGGTCATCGAATAGGCAATGTTTATCAGCAATGGCAGCAACACGAAAACAGCAAAAATGGCCATGTTGGGCGCCAAAAAGAACGCCGCCATGCCGTTGATGCCGGTTTTCTTTTGCCAAAAGCGCAATGGGGCATCGGGCAGGCCCATAATGAAACCAACCGGCACCGCAACAGCGGCGCCGATCGATTTTTTCATTTGTCTGTATGCGTTTAAATTCACCGGTTAAATGCTCAGCGCCTGGCTTCTGCGACCTTGGCCGCAATATCCAGGTCTATGCGCTCATAGGCCTGTTCCAGCGTCAACTCGCCGGCAATGACCTGGCTGATACGGGTAACAAGCGCCCCATAATAGGCACTGGACCATTTCCAGCCCGGCAAGGCGAGAGCATTGGGCGAGGTGGTGGCCGAAGCCTTGACAAAGCCATTAAGCGCCGCGTTGACCTGCGGATCATCGGATTTGAAATCAAGTCCGCCGGCAAGTACCTCCTTGTTGGCGGGCAAAAACAGCGTACGTTCAGAAAATTCCTTGACCACCGGAGCGCTGGCCAGATAATCCATGACCTTGCCGACATCGGCCGGGTTCTTGGTGCTTTTTACCGCAACCAGACCGGCGCCGCCGGGCATGCCGGAACAAGCGGCGCTTCCGCATGGGCTGCCGGTGGCGACCCAATCAAACATATCGCCGATCTTGGTGGAAAAGTTGGAGATCTGCCAATTTCCGGAATAGTAATAGGCCACCTGGCCGTTGATGAAATCGTTGGAGCCGGCGCGGTAGGTCGACCCGGCGGCCGACACCCAGACCTGCTTGTCGGCCAGTCCTTCATTGTTCCATTTGACGAAACGCGAAATCATTGCCTTGGCGCCATCGTCAAGCGGGGCCGGCAAACCATCATCCCCGATATAGTTGGCGCCATAGGAAATATTGGGCCCGCTGATGCGATGGCCGGAACGGTCCATGGCAATCGCATATGGCACCTGTTGCGATTTGGCGACTTTGGCGGCCGCTGCAACCCATTGATCCCATGTCGCCTTGCTGCCGGGAAGTTCTACCCCGGCCTGATCAAACAGGGTCTTGTTGGCATAACCGCCGGTAAGGGTGATCTGGGTCATGAAACCGGTAATGGCCTCGGAGCCATCCGGGCGCATCCAGTCGGCCTGAGCCCCGTAATTGTCGCGCCAATATTGCGGGTCCTTGATATAGGGGGTCAAATCCAGCCACTGGTCAGCCTGCGCCTTGAGATTGGTAACCCGGGCGATATCGGGGCCATTGCCCGCTTCAAGCTGGATCGGCAATTGCTCCTTGATGGTACTATAGGATACATTGTCGATAATAACCTTGATTGAGGGATTGTCCTGCATGAAGCGGTCAATCAGATCCTGAAGAACCACCCCCTCATTGCCATCCGAATACCACATGATGCGTACTTGGCCGGCCAATGACATTGTTGTGCTGAGCAGCCCGAAAGCAAGGGCGGTCAAAAGTGATTTTGCCTTATTCATAGTTTCCTCCATTTTGGACGGCATGCCGCCCGTTTTCATTTCTGGCCTTGCCCTCTTTGGGGGTCATTCAAGCCCATAGTCATCCCGTTTTTGTTATCCCGTTGCTGGATCCAGATGGCTGATCTGACCGGCAATCGTCCACGTTTCAGGGTCGATCATGCGGTTTTGCGCCTTTATGCGACCATCGGGATAAAACAGCACCTGCCCATAGTCGGGGTCATCAATTGCCAGCACATTGTTGCCGACCTCAACCATCTCGAGCGTGGCGAATTTATCCGCAACACGCTTGATCGGCTCCCTGGTCTTTAAGGTTCCCAAACGAACAATCCAGCTCGTCTTGCGGCCATTCTGGCGCAACTCGCTTGCAGCCATCGGCCCCTTGGAAACCAGGTCAAAATCTTTGCCGCCACCAAGAAAGGCAAACCCCTTGTTCATTCGCGCAACAGCGTGCGGGCCGTTGACCAGCGTCTGGTCAAATACCGCTTCAGGGAAATAGGCATGGGAAAATTCCGGCTGGCCCTTATGGCAATCAAAGACAATGATCGCCAGTCCCCTATATTGCTGCACCCGCCCCAGTGTGCCCGATCCGCCCCAATAGGAGGGGCGGCCAAAGCCGGAAACAATGGTTTCGCCGGGATGGTTGATCCATATTTGCGCGTCGGGATTTTTGCCGATCCTGAGATGGATGGCGGTTTCCTGATAGCCCCACTCGCCCCAGCGGTAATTGGCGGCCGAACCAATGGCGTAATTGGCGCATTTATAATGATAAAGCCGGGCAAAACGGTTCTGACCCTGGGCAAAACACCATTGCTGGGCCTTGTTTTTGCGGTAATTGGCCTGTTTTGACAGTTTTTTGGGCAATTTGAGCCCATGATCGCGCAGACAAAGCGCCAATTGGGGCAGGGCATGAAAGCGGCGGCCATAATTACCCTTGCCCCACAGCATGCGCGCCATGGCGGACAGCTCCAGCGAGCGCCCGGCCCTTAGCGTATGCTCATAGGAGCGTCCCTGGGCCCCGGTCAACATGCCATGATGGGAAGAATTGGCAACGATTTCCAAAAGCCGAACAATTCCGGCGCGCGCGCGTTCCCTGATATCGGGGTCAGGGGCAAAGGCGAACAGGGATGTCAGCCCTTTAAGATCGATCGGGAAATAGGGTGCTGAATTGAATTCGGCCATTTCCCATTGCTCAAAATGATCAAGCCAGGCGCGAACCCGGTTCGCGCCGACAAGGGATTGCTCGGCCCCCAAGCGCCCTGAACGGACAAAGCGTTCCCCTGGCAATAAATTACCGCCAAGATAGGCGGCACAATGAAACAGCAGCGCATGGTTTTCGGAAAAATACCATTGAACATCATTGCCCGGCTCATCCATCCAGTAGCGATAGCCAACAATAGCCTTGTCAATTCGCGCGACCAGGTCCGGGGATAAATCATCATGATAGGCCGCTCTGATCCAGATCAGCGGCAAAAGGATGAAATCGGCGCAATCATAGCATTTTTCGACCGCGCCCAATATTGCGCCAATCATTTTTTCGGTTTTTTTGCCTTTGCGGCCAATCGCCAATCGCGCCAGCGCGGTAACACTGTCCGCCTCGCCATATCGGGCCACTTCGGCCAGGGCTTCCACTATTCTCTGGTCAAGCAGGGCGGGCGCTTCGCCCTGACGCCGGGCATGGCAGATTTCCACCCCTAAAATGCGCGTTGCCTGAAACCCGCCAGCGGCAATATTTATTGCAAAATGGCGAAAATCGGCGGGCAGATCCTCAACATTACCGATAACCAGCCGTGTCGAGCTGGCCGGCAATTTTGTTGTCAGATCTGTTTTTTCCTCGGACATGAAATCACCTTCGATGGTGATTTGCACCTCTGCGTCAACCGGCAGCGGGTCGGCAATGGCCAGTGCGACCTCGCCATCCGAATAGGCGGGTTTTTCAAAATGCATGTTGGTCAGTGCGGTTTCGATTGCTTTGGCAATCTTGATATCACCTGCAACACAAAAGCCGGTTTTTCCCTGTGGCCCGTCAAGATAATCAAGCTGGAAGAAATAGCGCGCGTCGCGCTCGGCCAGATCATCAAAATAGAGTATGATTTCATTGCGGCCCGGTTTGAGAACAATGGAAAATTCCTCAAAATGCTCGAGATTGCGGCTGTAGGGAGCCATCCAGCCCGCCTCAACTGCGTTGACCAGTAAAATAGCGCCGCCGCAGGTGGTCAGGCCAAGACGCGCCGCCCCGCCCTCTTTTACATCAATAATTGTTTTGGCCCAGGTGCCGATCCTGGTCGGGCGAAACCAGAAACCAGACAAATCAATCCGCTTTGAGCCAAACGGCAACCAATTGCGCTTTGATAAAAAACTGCCCTTTAGAACCGGACGCTTGTTACGAAAATCGCCGGCGAACCGGGTCCGGCACGGATATTCATGGGGAATGAAATTCTTGTGTTTGGTCAAAAAAAACAGCGGGTCCATCTCGCCATGCATCGTCTGGTCAGCCAGATCATAGGCGGTTTCAATGGTCTCGGAGAGCTGCCAATAGGTCAGGGCCATTTCCGGCGCAAGCGGGCTGGACAGCAAACCGTCCGCGGTGATGTTTGTCACCTGATCCATTTATCTAAGATCCGCAATGGCAATGGGGTCAACATCAGTATAGGCCTGATTTTCTCCGGTCATGCCCCAGACGAAAGCATAAGGGCCGGTTCCGGCTCCCATATGAATGGACCAGGCAGGGGAAAGCACGGCACTTTTATTACCAACCATCAAATGGCGGGTCTGGTCGGGACGCCCCATCAGGTGAACCACCTGATCCTCTTTGCCCATGTCAAAATAGCAATAAGCCTCCATGCGCCGCTGATGCAGATGCGGGGGCATGGTGTTCCAGATACTACCCTGGGCCAGGCCGGTAATGCCCATCAGCAACAAGGATGACGGGGCGACCTGGGGGTGGATATACATGGCCAGGGTTCGTTTGCTGGCGCTTTTTTCCTCGCCCATCTCAATTGGCTTGGCCTGTTCTTTCCGGATCAGGCGGTGCGGGAAATCAGCGCCGGCGGGCACCGAATTCATATAGAAATTGGCCGGTGAGCGCTCGTCATTGCTGGTCAGGAGCAGCTTTTTTGCGCCGCGTCCAATATAAAGGACATCACGATTGGCAAGGTCAAAGACCGTTCCGTCAACGCTGATTTTCCCCGCGCCACCAAGATTGGCTATTCCCATTTCGCGCGCCGAGAAAAAATATTGGGTACCGACATCGTCCCCAGCACCAAATTCAAGCGCCTCGCGGACCGGGCAGGCCCCGCCAATAATCATCCGGTCAACATGGGTATAGGTAAAACTGATCTTGTCCGGAACGAACAGATCGTTGATCAAAAATTCCTTGCGCAGCCGTTCGGTATCAAAATTTTTGACATCATCCGGCGAAGCGCCATAAAGAATGTTCATACTCATGCCACTTTTTCTCCCGCTTTGACATGGTGAAGGGCCTCGGTAAGGCACAGGATCGCCAGCGCCTGGCCATATCCGGTCGGCTGAATTGGAATATCGCGATAAAATTGCAAATCATGGCCCATGCGCGTACCATAAGAGACGTTCATGACAGTCCCATCATCATCAATATTGTCCAAAACCGCCGCAACCGCCTTGAGACCGGCTAAGCGCCATTGATCAGTTCCGATCCCGAGCCGCACAGCTTTTAACAAGCCATAGCCAAATCCGGCAGTAGCTGAAATTTCCTCATATGAAGACGGATCATCCAATAGCGTACACCAGGCGCCGCTTTGGCTCTGCAATTTCAGCAACGCGTTGATCTGGGCCCCAAAAACCCCCAAAAGAAATTCGCGCACAGCGTGGTCGATATCGGCAAGCTCCACCAGATCAAGAACACCAACAACGGCCCAGGCATTGCCGCGCCCCCAGTGGGCGCGGGCAAAATTATGCCGACCAGAAAAGGTCCAGCCATGAAACCACAGCCCGCTTTGGCGGTCGCAAAGATAATGGGTGTGGACCAGAAACTGGCGCTGAGCCTCTTCAACCAGCTCATGACGACCCGAAGCCTGGCCATAGCTGGCCAGAAACAAAGCGGCCATAAACAGGGTATCGCCCCACAATTCGCCAATATTTACCCGGTCGGAAACATCGTGCTGAAAGCCTCCCTCCAAGGTGCGCGGCAACTCGCTGATCAGCCGGTCGGCCCAATTGTCGAGCACTGCTTTCCAGCGCTCATTCTTGTTGTGTTTGAACAAAAGCGACAGGGCGAGCATGGGGGTGGTTGTATTAACATTAAGCTTGGGCAGGCCGTGATCAAGGTGACGCTGAAACCAGTTTTCAAGCAGGGCAAGCAAAGTCTCGTCATCATTGTTCTGCCACAGGCGCACCAGCCCATACAGACCCACTCCCTGCGGCCATTCCCAGGCATCAAAACTGATATAGTCGCCACGGCTGCCGTCAAGATTGGGCTCATAAAAGCGCCCGCCATCCTGAAGACTGGTCATGCCCTTTAGCAACAGAGCAAGGCGCGAGCGCAATTTCTGGCCGCTTAAGGCCATATCCAATCCCCTCCAAAAGATAGCGCGCGCTTTTTGGTGCGGCTTTTTTTGTAACCTCGTGGGGCCACCTTACGTATAAAAATTTTTTGCACAATATGAAAATTTTTTGCATTGCTCACATTGGCAAAAAATGCTTGTCTGTGCCAGTGGGGCGGCAAGCCCAAAAAAATGGCAAATGAGAAAGAAATCCCGACATGGGCAAAGAGGATGGCCAGCATTTGCTGGCGATGGGGAAAAAGGGCAAGCCGAGCCGGAGGGTACGCCTGGTCGATCTGGCCGCCAGTTGCGGGGTTTCCATTTCCACCGTTTCGCGCGCCTTGTCCTCGGAAAGTGGAGTACGTCCAGAGTTGCGGGCGAAAATTCTTGAGGCGGCCAAAAAATCCAACTACGCCATGCCCTCCTCGATGGCCGGGCGCAAGGTGATACTTGCCGCCTCCAGCGCCGCCATGATCGATTATGTGCGCAACCAGTTCACCACCCATGTTCTGGAAGGGCTGCGCGAGCGAGCGCTGGCCCTGAGCATGGAAATAACCACCCGCTCGATTGCCAACGCAGACGAGGAGATCGAGGTTTTAAACGAGGCATTGGCCGACGATGAGGTGGCCGGGCTGTTGTTTTTAACTATTGATGATGAGGAAATGCTGGCCCCGACCCGCAGTTTTTCCAAGCCGGTGGTTTTGGTCAATGGCGATGATCCGGTGATGCGCCTGTCAAGCGTTACCCCGTGCAACCGCACCGCGGCGCGGCTCGGGACCGATTATTTGCGCCAATTGGGCCATGAGCGCATTTTGTTTTTGATGCGGCGCGGACGCCGCACCATTGAACGGCGCTTTGAAGGCTGGCGCGACGGCATGAATTTTTCCATCAATGACGGGCGCGGCGATCTTGTAGTTGAAGTTGAGGACTGGTTGCCTGAACTCGCCGCCGACGCCATCATCAAACGCATCAATGAAAACGGCCTTGATTTCAGCGCCATTCTGGCCGCCGGCGACAGTCTGGCGGTTGGCGCCATGATCGGCCTTTTGCGCCTTGGCTACAAGGTGCCGGACGATGTTTCGGTGATGGGCATGGATGATCTGCCCCAGGCCGCTTTTCACAACCCGCCCCTGACTACCATTCATATTCCGATGCGCCAGATCGGCGCGGCGGCGCTTGATTTGTTGCGTGATGAGGTCATGGGTATGGACATGCCAACCCGGCGGGTCGAATTGGCCTGTCATATTGTTGAGCGCCAGTCGGTTGGCGCTCCTCCCCCGCAGCGCAAAAAATAATCTTCTTTACAACAGGTGCCGCCGGTTGATCTGGTCCGGTCGTCCGGCAAGGGAAAGCCGGGTTTGGGTTTTTTGCCGCTGCGCCACTATTTTGCCTTTGGCTACAACCAGCAAGCGATCAGGGCGCAATCTGACCGCCTCAATCGGGTTACCGGCGTCCAGAACGACAAGACTTGCTTTTTTGCCGGTTTCCAGCCCGTAATCATCAAGCCCCATAATGCTGGCGCTTGTGGTGGTAACCATATCAAAACAGTCTCTCATTTCGGCTGGAGAGGTCATTTGCGCCACATGCAGGCCCATAAAGGCGACATCGAGCATGTCAGCGGTTCCGAGCGAATACCAGGGATCAAGAACACAATCCTGACCAAACCCGACATTGATGCCGTGGGCGCGCATCTCCTTGACCCGGGTCATGCCGCGCCGTTTGGGGTAGCTGTCGTGGCGCCCCTGAAGGGTGATGTTGATCAGCGGGTTGGCAATGACATTTACCTCGGCCTCGGCCATTAAGGGCAACAGTTTGGACACGTAATAATTGTCCATCGAGTGCATTGAAGTAAGGTGCGAGCCGGTGACCCGTTTGCCAAGGCCAAGCCGTTGGGTTTCATAGGTCAGCTGCTCGATATGGCGCGACAACGGATCGTCGCTTTCATCGCAATGCATATCAACCATCAACGAGCGCTTGGCGGCGATTTCGCACAATTCGGTGACCGAGGCGCTTCCGTCGGCCATGGTGCGCTCGAAATGGGGAATGCCGCCGACCACATCGACCCCCATATCCAGCGCGCGCAGGGTATTTTGGCGCGCATTTTTGCTGCGGTAAAATCCGTCCTGGGGAAAGGCGACCAATTGCAGGTCAATATAGGGGGCGACTTGTTTTTTGACCGCAAGCAGCGCTTCAACGGCCAGCAAGCGATCATCGCATATATCGACATGGGTGCGAATGGCCAACAGACCCATCGACACCGCCCAGTCGCAATAGGAAAGCGCCCTTTCAAATACCGCCTGATGGGTAAGGGAGGGTTTCAGTTCCCCCCACAGACCGATCCCTTCCAAAAGGGTGCCGGATTTGTTGATCCTTGGAATGCCATAGGAAAGAGTGGCGTCCATATGAAAATGCGGGTCGACAAATGGCGGAGAGACCAGATTGCCGCCTATATCAATGACCTGGCCGGCACTGGCTGCCTCAAGAGCAGGGGCAATGGCGGCAATCCTGTCGCCTTTTATCGCGATATCGGCCACTTCGCCATCGGGCAGAATGCCGCCCTTTAATATAAGGTCAAAGCTCATCTTTCGCCCTTCTGATAGGGGATCATCAACGCCTTGGGATAGGTGGCGCGGCGGGCAACCACGATCAGGGCCAGGATCGAAAGAATATAGGGCATCATCAAAAACACCTGATAGGGCACGATGCCGCCGGTTATTTGCTGCAGGCGGATCTGATAGGCGTCAAAGGCGGCAAACAATATCGCTCCGAGCAGAGCCTTGCCCGGCCGCCACGAGCCAAAAACCACCAGCGCAATGGCGATCCAGCCACGCCCGTTGACCGTTTCAAAAAAGAATGAATTAAACGCCGACATGGTCAAAAACGCCCCGCCAACAGCCATTAGCGCCGAGCCGGCCATTACCGCTCCGATACGAATGGCGGTTGGCGAAATTCCCTGTGCTTCCACGGCGCCCGGATTTTCGCCCACCGCCCTGATCGCCAGGCCAACCGGGGTGCGATAAAGCACATAGGCAACAACAACAACCAGGATAAAAGCCAGATAGGTCAAGGGGGTCTGGGCGAACAATCCCTGCCCGACAACCGGAATGTCGGAGAGAAACGGGATTTCATAAGGCACGAAAGCCTCGATCTTGGGCGGCGAGGAAACTTCGGGCAAGGCCAGCCGGTAGGTGAAATAGGTCAGTGAAGTGGCCAGCAAGGTAATGCCGATGCCGGTGACATGCTGAGACAGACCAAGCGGAACCGTCAAAAATCCGTGCAACAGGCCAAAGGCGGCCCCGGTAAGCGCGGCGACAAAAACCCCGGTCCACAAATCAAACCCAAGATAAACGGTAAACCAGCCGGCGAACGCCCCGGCGGTCATGATGCCTTCGATACCAAGATTCAAGACCCCGGCGCGCTCGCAGATAAGTTCGCCCATGGTGGCAAATATCAGCGGCGAGGCAATACGGATCGCGGCGGCCCAGAAACTGGCGGTCAAAAAAATCTCAAATGCCTGCATTGTCTGTTATCTCCATTTGACGCGATAACGGGTGAGCATTATTGCGACCAGCATGGTCAAAAGTGCGGTCGCAACCATCACCTGGGCAATATAGGAGGGAACCCCGGCCGCCCGGCTCATGGCGTCGGCGCCAACGAAAATCCCGGCAACGAAAATTGCCGATACCACCACTGCGAGCGGGTTGAGCATGGCCAGCATGGCCACCACAATGCCGGTATAGCCATAACCCGGGGACAGATCGAGCGTCAGGTTTCCCTTCAAACCCGCCACTTCGGAAAAACCGGCCAATGCCGCCAGACCGCCGGACAAAAGCGCGGTTTTGGCCAGCACCATATTAACCCGCACCCCGGCAAATCGCGCCGCCTGCGGATTGTGGCCAACGGCGCGCATTTCATAGCCAAGAGTGGTTTTTTTCATGATGAACCAGGTTATGGCGGCACTGACCAGGGCCAGCACAAAGCCATAATGCAGCCGCTTGCCGGCAATGATGCGCGGCAGGCGCGCGTCGGCAATCAGGGCTTGGGATTTCGGCCAGCCAAGCCCCATCGGGTCTTTTAAAACCCCTTCAAGCAGCATGGAAACAAACAGGATGACAATGAAGTTGAGCAACAAGGTGGTGACCACTTCATCGACCCCAAAGCGGGTTTTAAGCACTGCCGGGCCCAAAAGCAGCAACGCGCCCGCGGCCATGGCGGCGGCAATAATTATCGGCACCAGCACAAAAGAGGGGGCGTTGATGGCCCCGGTGCCCAAAACAACGGTCATGACCGCGCCGATATAAAGCTGGGCCTCGGCCCCGATATTCCACAATTTGGCGCGAAAGGCGACCGCGACCGCCAGACCGGTAAAAATCAGCGGGGTAGCCCTGGTCAGGGTTTCAAACAGGGCAAACTGGGAGCCGGCGGCCCCCTTGATGACCAGCCAGAACACCATAAAAGGGGACGCCCCGGCAATCATAACCAGAACCGAGGCAACCAATAGCGTGACCACAATGGCGCCCGCCGGATATAAAAAGGTTACCAAAAGGGTCGGTTTGGGCTTGGCTTCAAGCCGCATTGGCGCTCTCCGTGTCAGGGCCATCTTTATCGGAAAAACCATGGCCGGCCATCAACTCGCCCAATTGACGCACGCTGCGCTCGCCGCGCGGCGACGGGGTGGACAGGCGGCCCTTGGACATGACGATAATTCTGTCGGCAAGGGTCAGTATTTCGTCGAGATCTTCCGATATCAAAAGAATTGCCGCGCCGCGGGCGCGCGCTTCAAGCAATTTTTTATGGACATAGGCGACAGCGCCGACATCGAGACCACGCGTTGGCTGATTGGCCAGAATAATCAAGGGATCGCCATCCAGCGCCCGCCCCAAAATCAGCTTTTGCATGTTGCCGCCCGACAAGAGGCGCACCGCTGCTTCCGGCGAGGGGCATTTGATGTCATAGGCGTCTATGATTTCTTCAGCAAAACCGCGCGCCGCCTTCCAGTCCAGAACCCCAAAGCGCGAAAAGCGCCTGGTATCATAGCGTTCCGAAATCATGTTTTCAGTGATGCTCATATCCCCGATCATGCCGACGGCGTGCCGGTCTTCGGGAATGCGCCCGATGCGATGATCAAGGGCTGTGCGCGGCGACCAGCGGGAAATTTTTTTACCATTGATCGCCAGCGTTCCCGATTGGGGGGCAAGCGTGCCGGCAATCAGGGCGGCCAGTGCCGCCTGGCCATTGCCTGAAACCCCGGCCAGCCCGACTATTTCCCCGGCTTTGAGCTCAAGCGATATGCCCTTGAGCGCCGCGCCGGCGCCGGCTTCGGATGCGTGAACATCTTTCATGGCAAAAAGCGTTGCACCAACTTCTTTTTCGGCAATTGCGGGAAAATCTATCTCGCCGCCAACCATTAATTCGGCCAACTCGCTTTTATTGGTCTTGTCTGTCTGGCGCTGGCCGGAAAGCCTGCCGGAGCGCAAAACCAGAACCCGGTCGCTGACCGCCATCACCTCAACCAGCTTGTGGGAAATGAAAATTATCGACAGCCCCTTGGCCACCAGCATTTTAAGGGTTTTGAACAAGGCCTCTGTTTCCAGGGGGGTCAAAACAGCCGTCGGCTCATCAAGAATCAAAACCCGCGCATTGCGATAAAGCGCCTTGAGAATTTCCACCCGCTGGCGCTCGCCGACCGAAAGCTCGCCCACCAACGCGTCCGGTTTGACCTCAAGCCCGAAATCGCTGGACAGTTCGCCAATACGCGCCAGCGCCTTGGCGCGGTTTAGGCGCGGAGCAAAAAGGGGCTGGGTGCCAAGCGCAATATTTTCAACAACGCTCATCTGGTCGGCAAGGGTGAAATGCTGGTGCACCATGCCTATTCCAGCGTCAAGGGCGGCGCGCGGCTCTCCCTGGGGCAAAATCTTGCCAAAGACTTCCACCTCACCCTCATCGGCCACGTAATGACCAAAAAGGATGTTCATCAGAGTTGTCTTGCCGGCGCCGTTTTCGCCCAGAAGCGCCACCACTTCACCCCTTTTCAGGTCAAATGAAATGGCGTTGTTGGCGACAAGCGGACCAAATCTTTTGGTAATACCTGAGAGGCGGAGAACAATCTCCGCCTCGTTTTTGCCTGTCTCTTGAGAGCTTTGATCCATCAGCTGGATTTGGGCTTTTCATCATTGATGACAACGGTATAGGAGCCGTCCTTGATCGCGGCAGTTTTTTGCGCCACCAGATCCATTGCCTCTTGAGGAACCTTGCCCTCAAATGTGCCAAGCGGAGCCAGGGACGAGCCGCCATATTTCATCAGCGAGTAAATGCCGTAATCCTCGGCGGTGAAGGTTTTTGCCTTTACCTTGTTGAGTGCCGCATCAAGAGTGGGCTCAAAATGCCAGATCGCCGAGGCAACGACCGTGTCGGGATAATCGGACTGGGTGTTGATCACATTGCCGATTGCTAAAATATCGCGCTCCTGAGCGGCATCGGAAACCCCGAAACGTTCGGCATAAAGCAGATCCGCGCCAGCATCAATCTGGGCAAAAGCGGTTTCCTTGGCCTTGGGGGGATCAAACCATGAGCCGATAAAGGCCACCTGGAATTTGGTGTCCGGCTGCATTTCGCGCACCCCGGCGATAAAGGCGTGCATCAGCCGGTTGACTTCTGGAATGGGGAAGCCACCGACCATGCCGATATTTTTCGATTTGGTCATGGCTCCGGCAATGATGCCGGAAAGATATGAGGCGTCCTGAATATAATTGTCGAACACTGAAAAATTGGCAAGCGCGCTATCCGGCTTGAAGCTGGAGCCGAGCAGATAAGAAGTATCAGGGTAATCGCTGGCCACCTGACGGGCCGCGCCCTCAACGGCAAACGCCTCCCCGACAATCAGATCATTTCCGGCTTCGGAATATTCGCGCATCACCCGCTCATAATCGGAATTGGAGGTGTTTTCAGAAAATACATATTCAATATCGCCACGCGCGGCGGCGGCATTGGCGGCCTTGTGGATCCGGCTCACCCATTGCTGTTCCACCGGAACGGTATAGATGGCGGCAACCTTTAAGGGGGAAGCGGCGCGCGCCACCCCGATAATGCCGGGCATCGCCAGAACCGTCGCCCCGGCTCCGGCTGTTTTAAGCAGCGAGCGGCGCGATAGCGAGGCTTTGATGATGGAAGTGGTTTTTTCTGTCATTTATTAAACTCCTGATCATTCCCTGGTGAATTCCGGCAATTATTGTTTTTTACCAAATGGTAAATCTTTTTTCCGGCACTGACAAGCTGGCAGACAACCTTGGATAAAAAATGTCCCGCAATCATAAAAAAGGCCCCTGATGGGGCCTTCTTTTGATATTTTCTTGTGATGAAGCGAAGCGATCAGAATTGCGACCAGTCACTGTCAATCGCCGTATTGCCGGCATTCAAATAGGATTTGGCGGCGTTTTTAACCTTGGCCTGCAATCCCTTTATGCCGGATGGATTGTTGGGGCGGGCCGGGGCGCGCGAGCGCTGGGGCCTGGATTTATGATCATCCAGCTTGAACACATCCACCACCTGATCCAGTTCGTTGACCTGATTGTTGGTCTGTTCGATCGCCGCGTTGGTTTCTTCAACCAGAGCCGCGTTGTGCTGGGTCATTTCGTCCATCTGGCGTACGGCGGTATTGACCTCTTCAATCGAGGAGGCCTGCTCGCGGCTTGCCGTTGCCACCTCGTGCATGATGGTTGTGTTGTCTTTGGCCCCTTCCATCATGGCCGCCAGTTTTTCCGAGGCCGAGGACACAAGTTTTGTCCCCTGGGCAACTTCGGTGGCGCTTTGCTCAATCAGCGCCTTGACTTCGGATGAGGCCGAGGCCGCCGACTGGGCGAGCCGTCTGACTTCGACCGCGACCACGGCAAAGCCCTTACCGGCTTCCCCGGCTCTTGCTGCCTCGACCGAAGCATTAAGAGCCAGCAAATTGGTCTGGAAGGCAATATCGTCGATCATGCCGATAATGTTGGAGATCTTGGAGGAAGATGAGGTGATTTTCTCCATGGCCTCGGTTGCCTGCTCCATCACCGCGCCGCTTTGTCCGGCGGCCACTGAGACCTCCTGGGCATTATCGCTAACCTGTTCGGCCTTTTTGGCGTTCTCAAGCACCATGGTGGACAATTGCTCCATGGTGGCGGAAGTCTCTTCAATGGTTGCCGCCTGTTTGGTGGTGCGCTCGCTCAAATCATTGGCCCCGGTCAATATTTCTCCGGTAGCCATTTTCAGCGCTTGCGAGGTTTCGCGCAACCGGCCAACGATGTCGGAAAGCTTTTCGGCGACCGCGTTGGTGTTGTTTTTCAGATCGGCAAAAGAGCCCTCATATTCGCCATCTATACGCTGGCTCAGATCGGCTTCGGCCAGCGCACTGAGCACTTCTCCGGTTTCACCAAGGCCACGCTCGACGGTTTCCACCAGATTGTTGACCTGTCCGGCCAGTTGGTTGAGTTCGTCATCGGCAAACCTTGCTTCAACCCGGTTGGCGAAATTGCCGGAAATGGCCGCGCCAACGACCCGGCCAAATTCATCCTGAAGCTCTTTCATCATCTGGGCACGCTCGGCATTGCGGCGTTCCGAGGCGGCTTTTTCTTCTTCGGTGAGGTCAGAAATCTTTATGCCGTTGAGCCGGAACTGCTCGACCGCGCGGGCCATGTCGCCGATCTCATTGCCGTAATCGGTATAGGGAACCGTGGTATCTTGCGGGTTTTCCTTGACCTGTTCCATGATTTTTGCCAGCCGCGGGATCGGCTTGATAAGCGCGCGCGAAATAAAGAACATAAGCAAGCCAACCACGGAAAAAACAATGGCGGACACCAGCATGAGCATATTCAGTGTTTGTTGTTGAACCGCAAGAAACTTGGCTTTTTCCATGCCGACAAAAAGAACGCCGATAATTGCCCCGTCCGGATTTTTGACCGGTTGATAAATGGCATAATATGGCACGTTGGAAATATTGGCTTGCCCGACAAAAGTTTCCCCGTTCAGCATCGACTGATAGGCGGGATTGTCTTTGCCCAGCGGTGTGCCGATTGCGCGCTTGCCGTTCGCATCAACGATATTGGTGGTTACCCGCCAAAAATCCTTGGTTTCTTCCTTCCAGGCAAAAATAGTCGCGGTTTCGCCGGTCACCTGTGTGATCTGGTCAATCAGATTGTTGTTGCGGAAATTTGGAATGCGCCAGGTTTCAATCGAAGTGACATCATCGCCCTCATTCCACTCCAGTTTGGTCCCCGGCATCGCTTTTTGAAAAATAGTCGCGGCAACCCGAAGGTTGGCGTGCTGATTTTCGCGCACAATGTCAGCGGTGCCTTTGTTCAGATTATAATTGACAGCAAAGGCTATGGCGACAATGGCAATAGCAAGGCTGCCCACAGCCATGATCAGAATGGATGTGGAAGTTTTGATTTTACTTGTGAACGAAAACAGGTTTCTCATTGCGGCATGCCTTTCAAACCGGTTCAGCAGTGGTTTTATGTAGGGATAAACACTAGACCCAGTTCGTTAATAATAGCTAACAATCCAGCACAAGAGCCTGTATTTACTACCATTTCAGTTGGCGGCTGTCAGGGATATCCCGGATTCAATCAGGCAAAAAATGGCCTTTGATTATTTATGTTAACGTTTTCTTCAGGCTGCTAATCGACAAGGGGGGGCGCGGAAGGCCGCCAAAATAATTCATATTTGAATG